>Ga0206131_10000141_pt1 | contig 99342 bp, 93 predicted proteins | sample Helgoland_Spring_FD_148636 | JGI IMG/M metagenome (GOLD analysis project Ga0206131, IMG submission 148636) | Pelagic subsurface seawater microbial communities from Kabeltonne, Helgoland, North Sea - Helgoland_Spring_Bloom_20160517_1 | ecosystem: Environmental > Aquatic > Marine > Epipelagic ... | reverse complement strand
CGACCCCCGACCGGATCAGCTTCTTCGCCATCGCCAGCGTCGGCGCGAAACAGATCACCTTGGCCCCGCCCGCCTTGATCGCCTCCAGGCTGCCCTTGGGCGGCAATCCCCCCGCCAGCACGACATGACCGACCGCGTGCTTCGTGCAGATGTCGATCAGCGCGAACAGGTCGGGGTGCATCGTGATCAGGTTCACCCCGAACGGTTTGTCGGTCAGCGCCCGCGTCGCCGCGATTTCCGCATCGAGCAGCGCGGTCGTCATCGCGCCGCACGCGATCACCCCGAACCCGCCCGCGTTCGACATCGCCGCGACCAGGTGGCGTTCGCTGACCCACGACATCGCGCCCGCCATGATCGCGACGCGGGCGCCCAGAAAATCGACGCCGCGCGCCATGCGGCGGGCCAGACGCGCCGCCCCGATCGAGGATGTATCGTTCATATCGGGGCCTTTAGATCAAATCGCGCGCGATAGCGAAACTACGCCGCCGCGTCCTCGGCATCGAGGCCATAGGCGGTGTGCAGCACCCGCACCGCCAGTTCGGTATAGTCTTCCTCGATCAGCACGCTGACCTTGATCTCGCTGGTCGTGATGACCTGGATGTTGATCCCGCGGTCGCCCAGCGTCGAAAACATCGTCGCCGCGACGCCCGCGTGGCTGCGCATCCCCACGCCGACGACGGAGATTTTCGCGACCCGCGTGTCGTGGACCAGTGATTCGAATCCGATCCGGTCCTTGTTCCCGTTCAGCACGTCCAGGCTGCGCGCCAGATCGGCGGACGGCACGGTGAAGGTGACGTCGGTCGACTGCGCCGAATGCGCGACGTTCTGGACGATCATGTCGACGTTGATCCCCGCATCCGCGAGCGGGGTGAAGATCGCGGCGACCGAACCGGGGCGGTCGGGCACGCTGGCCAGCGTGATCTTCGCCTCGTTCTTGTCGTGCGCGATACCGGTGATGAGCTGGCGTTCCATATCGTCGATTTCCTCTTCGCCCACGATCAACGTGCCGCGTTTCGGCCCGTCGCCATCCTCGAAACTGGACAGCACCCGCACCCTGACCTTTTCCTTCATCGCCAGCCCGACCGATCGCGTCTGGAGCACCTTCGCCCCCACGCTCGCCAGTTCCAGCATTTCCTCGTACGTCACCTTCGACAGCTTGCGCGCGCGCGGCACGATCCGGGGATCGGTCGTGTAGACGCCGTCGACATCGGTATAGATGTCGCACCGGTCGGCCTTCATCGCCGCCGCCATCGCGACCGCGGACGTATCCGATCCACCGCGGCCCAGCGTCGTGACCCGCTCGCCCGATGCGACGCCCTGAAATCCGGGGATCACCGCGACCTCGCCGGCCGCCATGCTCGCGACCAGCGCGGTCGTGTCGATGTCGCCGATCCGCGCGGAGGCGTGGCCGTCCGACGTGCGGATCGGCAATTGCCATCCCAGCCAGCTGCGCGAGGGCACGCCCGCCGCCTGCAGCGCGATCGCGAGCAGCCCGCTGGTGATCTGTTCGCCCGCCGACACGACGACGTCATATTCGCGCGGATCGTAGAGCGATGACGCCTCGCGACAGAAATTGACCAGCCGGTCGGTCTCGCCCGCCATCGCGGACACGACGACCGCGACCTGGTTGCCCGCCTCCACCTCGCGCTTCACGCGCGCGGCGACGTTGCGGATCCGGTCGATCCCGGCCATCGACGTGCCGCCGAACTTCATCACGATACGGGCCATACGCAGGATGCAAATCCAAGTTGGGTGAACGCGGCGGCCCTGATAGGTAGGCACCATGACGGTGGCAAGCGACAGCGTAACGATCGATCCGCGCGAAGCGGCACATTTCGGCAGGATGGCGGCGGACTGGTGGGACCCCACGGGTTCCTCCGCGATGCTCCACAAGCTCAACCCGCCGCGGCTGGCCTATATCCGCGCCGCGATCGACACGCATTTGGGCGGCGACGCGGCAGGCTTCGCGCCGCTGCGGGGTCGCACCGCGCTCGATGTCGGCTGCGGCGCCGGGCTGCTCTGCGAACCGCTCGCGCGGCTGGGGGCGACGGTCACGGGGATCGACGCCGCCGCGGAAAACATCGCGGTCGCCGCGGCACATGCCGATCAGGCGGGGCTCGGGATCGACTATCGCACCGGCAGCGTCGAGGGGATCGCCGACCGGTACGACCTGGTCACCTGCCTGGAGGTGATCGAACATGTCACCGATCCCGCCGCCTTCGTCCGCGGGCTGGCGGGCGCGCTGGCCGAGGGGGGGCTGCTGATCCTGTCGACGCCCAATCGCACCCCGCTGTCGCGACTGGCGATGATCACGATCGCGGAGGGGACCGGACGTATCCCGCGCGGCACGCACGACTGGCACAAATTCCTGACGCCCGACGATCTCACCGACCTGCTCGATGCCGCGGGGATGGACGTGATCGACACGCGGGGGCTGGGCTTTTCCCCCGCGCGTGGATTCGTGCTGAGCGATGACCTGTCGCTCGATTATTTCCTCACCGCCACCCGTCGCTGACGGCGCGCCGTCGCCCGGAGGCCGCTGACCCGATCGGTCAATACGCCGCCCGGCAACGCCGCCCGATCACGCCATCACGTTACGCCCGCGCGCGACGGTGGCGCGGTGGACGACCGCGGCGCGCATCGTCTGCGCCTTGACCGTGTCGACCATCACCCAATCATTGGCGACCGTATCGGGGGTGATCGTCAGCGCCATGTATCCGCGCCGCGACATGTCGCACCATTTCAGTTCGGGATTCGATGCGACCAGTTCGCGCGCCACCGTCGCCGGATCGATCGCCACCGCGCTTTCGATGCCGTTCGACGTGACGCTCGACCCGGCGAATTCGACCCCCGCCGCGCGCCCGTCCTGCGCCAGGTCGTACGCCCAGCCATTGTGGCTGTCGCCGGAGATGACGACCAGATCGGCCCCCGCCCGCTGCGCCCCGCGCAGGAACCGCGCGCGGGCCGCGGGATAGCCGCCCCAGTTATCGACGTTGAACGGCAACCCGGCCTTCGCCGCCGCGATCCCGCCCAGCATATAATTGCGCGCGCGCGGGCTGGCGCTCTGGTCCAGCCACGTCGCCGCCTCCGCGGGCATCACCGTCTCCCCCATGATCGTCCCGAATCCGACGACCTGCCACCGCTGCCCCGCCTTGACCGATGCGCGCAGCGCGTGGTCGAGCCACACCTCCTGCTGCGATCCCATCATCGTCGCGCCGGGGTCCTGCCAGGTGCCGTCGTGGAACGCCTTGAGCGCCGCCGCCGGATCGTTGGACTTGAACAGCGCCGCGACATCGGGCTGTTCGGTGCGCGCCAAGAGCCGGGTTTCGGTGCGGAACAGCGTGGCCAGACGACCGATGTCATACGCCTTCCACGGTTCGTCGCTGACCGGCATCCATTCGCGATACGCCTGGATCGCCGCCGCCCGCCGCGGGTTCCACGCGCCTTCGGTCTTGGGATCGTGGTTTTCGGCGCCGCCCTCCCAGCTGTCGTTCGCGCTTTCGTGATCGTCCCACTGGACGATCATCGGCTGGCGCTGGTGCAGCCGCATCAGGTCGGGATCGGCGCGATAGCTGGCATAGCGCAACCGGTAATCGGCCAGCTGGATCAATTCGCCCGCGGGCAACGGCGTCCGCCCCGCGACGGCATCCTTCGCGACCGGATAATTGCCGGTCGCATATTCGTAGAAATAATCGCCCAGATGGACGGTGCAGTCGATATCGTCGCGGGCGGCGGCATGCGCATAGGCGTTGAACCAGCCGAACCCCATGTTCGAACAGGAAAAGATCGCCGCGCGCCATTGCTTCGCATCGCCATCGGGCAATGTCTTCGTTCGCCCCACGGGGGAGAACGACCCGTCCGGCGCGACGAAGCGATAGTGATAGCTGCGCCCGGCGCGCAGCCCGTCGACCGTGATCTTCGTCGTGTGATCGCGCCAGGGGCCGGTGATCGCCACCCCGCCCGCGACGATCTTCGCGAAATCGGGGGTTTCGGACAGTTCGACGGTCAATTCCACCGCGCCCCCGTTCGCCGGAACGTAGCGCGTCCACAACAGCATCGAATCGCTCGCCGGTTCGCCGCTCGCCACGTTATGCGTGAATCCCAGCCCGCCGAGTGACTGCGCCAGCGCGAAGCCGGGAATCGCGAACGCGCCCAGCCCCAGCGTCCCAGTGAGGATCAGCGAACGGCGGTCGGTGGTGATGGTCATGAAATCCCTCCTGCTTCACCGCCGCCTTGGCGGGTCGCGGTGATGTTTTCGTGACAGCGTCGGCGGCGATTTCTAAGGATCGCGGTCATGGCGGTATCGCGATCGATGATGACGGGCGCGGCGGCGTTGTCACTGATATTCTGCCTGTTGGCGCTGTTGCGCCCGATCGATCACGACGAAAGCCAATATGTCGCCGCCGCGGTGCTGACCGCGCACGGGCTGCTGCCCTATCGCGACTATGCCTATCTGCAGCCGCCGTTGCAGCCGTTGCTGTTCGCCCCGGTCGCCGGGCTGGCGGGCGTCTTCGCCTGGCCCGCGCTGCGGCTGGTCAATGCGCTGTGCGGCGCGGTGGCGGTCGGCGCGGTCGCGGGGGCGGCGCGGGCGGCGGGCGCGTCGCGACGGATGGCGGTGGCGGGCGCGGGGCTGTTCGCCGCGACCGACATCCTGTTGTTCAGCATCGGCACCGCGCGCAACGACGCGCTGCCCGCCGCCTGCCTGTCGGTGGCGTTGTGGCTGATGCTGCGACCGGGGCGGACCCGGCGCGCGGCGATCGCCATCGGCGCGCTGCTGGCCGCCGCCGCCGCCGCCAAGATTTCCTACGCGATTCCCGCGACCGCCTATGGCCTATATGCGCTGATCGATTCCCGGGCGCAGCGCCCGCTGTGGGTCGTCATCGGCGCCCTCCCGCTCGCGCTGGTCGTCGGCTGGATCGCCGCCTCGGCGCCCGACGGGTTCCTCTTCGGGGTGTTCGTCTTCCCCCATGCCGCTCCCGCCGATTATTACGGGGCGACGGGCCGGATCGCCAAGCTGTCGACGATGATGAAGCTGGTCGATTCGATCAAATTCCTCGCGCTCGGCCCCGCGCTGCTGGCGCTGGTCGTCGCGATGATCGACCGGGGCCGCCGGGTCCCGCGCCCGGTCGCGATCATGATCGTCGCGGGGTGTATCGCCGCGGTCCTGCCCAGCCCGATCTGGCGGCAATATTGGTTGCCCGCGCTCCCGCCGGTGTTCATCGCGCTGGCGCTGCTGGGGACCGCGACGCCGCCGCGGCGATGGCTCCGCCTGCTGACCGCGGTGTTCGTCGGCGCGGGGCTTGCCCCCTCGATCGTCGCGGTCGCGGCGGGCGGCGGCATGGCGACCGCGATCCGTCAGGGCGGCGCGATCCGCACGATGATGGACGCGGCGGGCGCGATCAGCCCGGTCGCGACGCTGTCCCCGCAATTCGTCCCCGCGACCACCCGCGGAATCGACCCGCGTTTCGCGACCGGCCCCTTCTATCTGCGCAGCCACGGCCTGCTCGACGCAGCGGACGAGGCCGCGCGCCATCTGGTGTCGCGCGCGCGACTGGCCGATGCGCCGCTGCCCCCGACGCTGCTGACCGGGGGAGAGGGATATTGGACCAGCGGCGACCCCGCGCTCGATCGCTTGCTCGCCACCCGGGCGCGGTCGGCGGGCTATCGCGCGATTCGCGTCCCCGGCGGGCGCTTCACGCTGTGGCGCGCGCCGCGATCACCTGATCGTAATGCGCGATCAGCGCGCGGGCGTGATCCTCGTCGCTCCGCACCGCCGCCGCTGCGGTCGCCGCCGCCGCCCTGAGCGCCACGGGATCGCGCGCGACGAACCGCTCGATCGCCGCCGCGCACGACAGCGTGTCGCGCGCGCGATAGCGTTCGGCGTAGCGCGGGTCCGCCAGCGCCGCCATCCCGCCCGCGTCGGGGACGATCAACGGCGCCCCGCTCGCCAGCGCCTCATAACCGACCAGCCCGAACGGTTCGGCGTCGGAGGCGTGGATATAGCCATCGACGCTCGCCATGATCGCGGCCAGCCGCGCGCGGTCATAGGTCGGGCGGAACAGGCGGATGTGCGGGCTGTTGCCGATCCGCCGCGCCAGCGCGCGCGTCGCCATCCCCTGCCCCAGCAGGATCAGCCCGACCGGCACCGTCGCGCCCGCCCGCTCGACCGCATCGATGACGAGCGGCCACCGCTTTTCGGGATGATGCCGCCCGATCCCCAGCAACAGATGCGCGGTCGTCGGCAGGTCGCACATCGCCAACAGCGTCGCGCGCAACGCCGCATCGCGCAACGCCGGGGAAAAATGCCGCCGCTCGATCCCCAGCGTCATCGTCGCATCGACGCGCACGCCGCGCGCGCGCAGCCGCTCGGTCATCGCCGGGCCGTTGGTGACGACGGTGTCGAACCGGTCGAGGAACCGCATCTGATATCGGTCGTACCAGGCGAACGCCCGCTCGATCCCGGCGGGGGAGGCGACGCCGCGAAACCAGCGCTTGGCATAGGCCTCGACATTGTCGTTGTGGACGAAGAACGACCGGATCGCCCGGCGCCTCCCCGTCCCCGCCCAATTCGCGACGATCCACGCGGGCCGCCAGGGCGAACAATTTTCGACGACATCGGGATCATACCGGTCGAGCAGCGCGTGGATCGGCGCCGCGTGCCAGAACAGTCCGTAATTGCGGTCGAACGGCATGCCCGGTGATGCGACGTAGACGATCCGCCCGCCCTCGCGCTCCTCGACGCGATCCTCCCGCCCCGGCGCGATCACGGTCAGGTCATGCCCCATCGCGGCCAGGATACTCATCTTGCGGTCGACGTAGGTGCGAACGCCACCGCCCGTCGGCGAATAGAATTCGTTGACGTCGACGATCCGCATCAATTGTCTTTGATGGGGCCGAATCCGGACAGGACGCCGCGCAGATACTGCATCCGGATCGTCGTGGTCGCGACACCGGTGCCGACGTCGATCAACGCCTCCTGCAACTTGGGCTTCGACAGCCCCAGCTTGCGATTGCTCGGGAACCCTGCGCCATCGCTGAAGAAATTGAACTTGTTCTTGCCGTCGCGGTCATGCGTCGCCAGCAGCGCATAGCGGCCCGCGCGCGGCACCCGGATACAGATCGATGCGACGCCCGCCGCCGGGGTCGCGACGGTGATGCGGCGGAACGTCTTGCCCGCCGCGATCAGCTGGTTGTCGTCGGCCAGGAAATCATCGTCGTTCGCGGGATACAGCTCGATCTTGATCGATCCCTTGCGATCCTTCAGCCCGCCGACATGCGCCAGGATCGCAGGGCCGCCGCCGGGCGCACAGGCCGCGGCATCCGCCCCGATGATCTGCGCCGCCGCCGGGGTGGCGACCATGCTCGCCAGCAACAGGCTGAGGGGGATCATGATCTTCATGTTACGCTCCTGATTTTACGCTCCTGGTCGCCAGCCCATACAGGCCGAACCCGACGATCAGGATGACATGAACGAGCAATACCGCCGCCGCGGAAAACGCGATCAATTCGGACAAGGCCCCTTCCTGCCCGATAAACAGGATCGCAAAATTGGCGAAAAGCAGGTCCTTGTTGGGCAATAACGGCAATCGCGAGAAAAGGAGGCGCCCCGTCGTCAGAAAAACCCACATCGCGATCGATACGTCGGGCAGCGCGAAATGCCACGCCAGCGCCAGGAACAGCGAACTCAGGATCATCCGGATCAGGTGCGCGACGAACACCCACCACAGTTGGCCCCGCCCCAGCGAGAACACCCGTTTCGAAAAGATCATGAACGGCAACGACGTGACGACCACGATCGCCAGCGAGGCATAGACATAGCGGATCAGCTCGGGCGGGATCAGGTTGCGCCCGACCGGCAGCGCGACGAGGATCATCGCCAGCGTCACCGCATTGCCCGCGATCGCCGACAGGATCGACACGTCCTTCACCGCGCCGAACGGCGCCGCGACGAACTGCGCCCGCGCCCGTGCCCAGGCGTAGAAATACGCCTCGCCCGAATAACCGATCACGACCTCGTTCGCGATCCGCTTCTTGATCAGCGCGGCGAGCCCCGACGCCGGAATACCCCATAATTTGCGGAAGATCAGGAAATCGAACACCGGCAGCGTGAAATACACCCCCGCGAACGCCAGATAGAAGAGCGGATCGCGCGGCACCGTCCGCCCCAGCCCGGCCAGCCCCGATGCGAACAGTTCGCGCCCCAGCCCGATCAGCATCGCGATCGTCACCACCGCACCGATGATCGCGGGCCAGCGGCTGCGCGCCCGCGCGATCGGTTCGAGGCCGGTCATGTCCGCCGTCGGCGGCAGTATCGTGGCAATGGGCGGTTCGGTCGACGGCGTAATGGGCACCCGGATTCCGATGATGTTGCAGCAGCCCGCCTTACCGTCCGTCGCCGGGATATGCACCTGATTTGCACTGTGCCACAGCGGTAACATGGCGGCCGATCATATCCTTACGCTGGCGCGGACACTCGATGGCGGCGGCGTGGAGGCGGTCCTGCTGCGGCTCGCCCGCGCCTGGGTGGCGGCGGGACGCCGCGTGACGCTGGTCGTCGGGGATCGTCGCGGGCCGCTCGCGGCGGATCTCGCGCCGGGGATCGACCTCGTCGATCTCGATACCCGATCCTATCGCGATCTGGTCGCGGCGATGCCCGGGATCGTCCGGCGCACCCGCCCCGACGTGATCTTCTGCCCCGGCAATTATTATACGTCGAGCGTCGCGTGGACGCGGCTGGTGCTGGGGCTCGCCAGCCCGCCGATCGTCGCCAAGATGTCGAACGCCCCCGATCGCGGCGATCATGGGGTGCTGCACGCGATCGCGCATCGTCGCTGGCTGGCGATGCATGGCCGGTTCCTCGACGCGCTCGTCGCGATGACGCCTGCGACCGGCGACACCGCCGCACGGCTGCTGCGGATGGAGGATCGCGTCCATGTGATCCCGAACCCGCCGCCGCCCGCCGCCCCGGCAGAGGCACAGCCCGTCCAGACTGACGCGCCGATATCCGCTGGCCGCGTCGTGCTGGGGGTCGGGCGGCTCGTCGCACAGAAACGCTGGGACCGGCTGGTCGCCGCGCTGCCCGCGCTACCCGCGGACGTGACGCTCACGATCCTCGGCGACGGCCCGATGCGCGCCCGCCTCATCGACCAGGCGACCGCGGTAAGCGTCGTCGATCGTCTCCACCTGCCCGGCCACGTCGCCGATCCGCGACCCGCGATGGCGGCAACCCGCGTCGTCGCGCTGACCAGCGCGTTCGAAGGCGTGCCCGGCGTCCTGCGCGAATCGCTATCGGTCGGGACGCCGGTCGTCGCGACCAATTCGAGCGAGGCGATCGCGGAAATCGTCACCGACGCCTCGCTCGGTACGATCGTCGATCAGGATGACCGCGACGCGCTCGCCGCCGCGCTGCGCTACTGGCTCGATGCCCCCCGCCCCACGCCGGTGCCGATGCCCGGCGGCGATGCGGCGGCCCGCTATCTAGCGCTCTTCGACAGCCTCGCCTGATCCGTCGCCCGGCCCATCGTCCTGCCGCTTCGAACTACGTTCCAGCGCGGTCTTCATCATCGCGGTCATCGGGTCGGCCAGCGCCAGCCCCAGGATCCCGAACAGCGCGCTCGCCAGGATCTGCATCCCCAGCGTCAGCGCCGGCGGCAGGTCGACCGTCCGCTTCGCCACCATCGGCACGACGATATACCCATCGAAGGTCTGGACGACCAGATAGGTGCCGACCGCCCACCAGCCCGTATCGACCCCGACGCTGAACCCTGCGGCCACCATCAGCACGCCCGTCACGATCGCGCCGATGTTCGGGATGAACGCCAGGATGCCCGCGATGATGCCCAGCAACAGCGCCATCGGCACCCCGCCAACGACCAGCGCGATCCAGGTCAGCACGCCCTCGAACGCCATCCCGACCAGCCGCCCGGCGAGCAACCGCCGCAGCGTCACCCCCATCGCGTCCATCGTGTCGGCAAAGGCGACGCGCGAATCGCGCGGGACCAGCCATTGCATCCCGCGGGCATAGGCGCGCGGGTCCATCGCCAGGAACAGCCCCAGCACCAGGATCATGAACGCGCTGGTCAGCGCCCCGATCGCATTGCCCAGCCACGACGTCAGCCGCCCGACCGATCCCAGCGCCTGGCGGATGATGCCGTTGACGTCGGAGGCGCCGGGCATCAGCCCCTGCGCGGTCAGGAAGGTCGTGAACCGGTTCGCCTGCGTCTCCAGCGTCGCGCGCAACTGCCCAAGCTGTTGCGTCACCTCGACCCCGGTCAGGTAGAATGTCCCCATCAGGAACGCGACCACCGCGACCACGACGATCAGCAGCCGCCACCCCCGCCCGATCGGCACCACCCGCCCGAGCAGCCGCACCCCGCCATCGAGCAACGCGGCGAACACGATCGCGGCGAAGATCAGCAGCAACGGCTGGACCAGCACCACCGCCAGCGCGATGACGCACGCCATCCCCAGCCACACCGTCGCGCGCTTCAGCTCGCGCCGCACGATCGGGTCGCGCATCTCGACGGGGCTGGGTTCCTGCACCACGGACGGGGGAAGCGCCATCGTCAGCGCGCCGCCGCCGGTGCGCCCGTGGCAGCGCTAGCGGCAGGCGCCGGGGTCAGCGCCGGATGGAGCGACGTTCCCGCGCGCCCCGACCGCAACGATCCCCACCAGCTCAGCGGGTTGAGCGAGGCATCGCCGTCCAGGCTGAAGGTGATGAATTCGGCGCGCCCGCCGATATTCTCATAGGGCACGGGACCACCCAGCCCCAATTCGGACAGCGGAAACCGGCTGTCCGCCGACCGGTCGCGATTATCGCCCATCAGGAACACGTGATCCGCCGGGATTTTCACCGGCCCGTAATTATCGCCCGGCGACCAGCCGAGCTCGACGGTGTCGTAGCGGCGACCATTGGGCAGCGTTTCGGTGACGATCGGCAGGTGGCAGACCTGCGACCCGTCGGGCCGGTCGACCAGCGCACCGGGATAATCGGTGCACGGGCTGTTCGTATCGACCGCGATGTCGGCGAAGTGGAGCGGGCCGCGCGGCACCGCCTTGCCGTTCAGGATCAGATTGCCCCCGCGGACCTCCAGCGTGTCGCCGGGCAGACCGACGACGCGCTTGATATAGTCGTTCTGCGTGCCGGGCGGGGTCACGATCACGACGTCGCCCCGCGTCGGCAGCCGACCGAACAGCCGCCCGTGGATGAACGGCAGGCCGACGCTCCAGCTATCCTCGGGGTGATGCAGCACCACGCCTTCGAAGATCGCGACGGGGTTGGGGATCGTCGGCGACACGAACGACCAGCCATAGGCGAATTTGCTCACCACCAGCCGGTCGCCGATCCGCAGCCCCGGCAGCATCGATTCGCTGGGGATATAGAAAGGCTTGGCGACGAAGCTGTGGAATCCCAGCACGATCACGATCAGCCAGAAAATCCCTTTCAGCTCGCCCCACCAATCGGTCTTCTTCCTGGCGTGGTCCGCCTGCTCGGCGGCTGGGGCCGACTCCGGGGCTGCTGCCGGGGCCGGGGCCGCGCCATCCTGATTCCGGGGCGATTCATGACCGTCCAACACCGCGTCCTTCATGTCATGGCCTTCGTCGTCAGGGGCTGGGCCTCGATGATGACGAACGCCTGGGCCCAGGGATGGTCGTCGGTCATCGTCAGGTGAAGCCGCGCGACGTGGCCTTCGGGTGTCAACGCGTCAAGTCTCGCCTTGGCCCCACCGGTCAGCGCCAGCGTCGGCGCGCCGCCCGGCGCATTGACGACGCCGATGTCCTTCATGAACACGCCCGCGCGAAATCCGGTGCCGACCGCCTTCGCAAACGCTTCCTTCGCGGCGAACCGCTTGGCCAGCGTCCCGGCCTTGGTAAACGGGCGCCGCGCCGCCTTCGCCCGCTCGACCTCGGTGAAGACGCGATTCTCGAACCGCTCGCCGAACCGGTCGATCGACGCCTGGATCCGCTCGATATTGCACAGGTCCGACCCGATCCCGACGATCATGCGGCGGATTGCCGCAAAAAGGCGGTTCGCGCGAAGACGCTAAGACGCGAAGGAGGAATAGCGCCGGCGCTCGGCACGCCGCGGCAGCCAGGCATCCCCGTTTCGGTAACCGAAGACGGACCACGAACCGATGCCCCGCGCCGACCGCCCGCCGCTTCGCGTCTTAGCGCCTTCGCGCGAACAACCCCTTGCTCCACGCCATCACCCACGCGCATCATCCATCGCCGCGCGCATCCGCCGCACCGCCTCGCCCAGCCCCAGGAAGATCGCCTCCCCGATCAGGAAATGCCCGATATTCAATTCGCGCACCTGCGGGATCGCCGCGATCGGCCCGACATTGTCATAAGTCAGCCCATGCCCCGCATGGACCTCGATCCCATTCTTCGCCGCCAGCGCCGCGGCATCGGCGATCCGGCGCAGCTCCACCGCGCGCGCCTCGCCCTCCAGCTCGCAATAGCGCCCGGTGTGAAGTTCGACGACGGGCACGCCCAGCCGGATCGCGGCATCGATCTGCGCCGCATCGGGTTCGATGAACAGCGACACGCGGATCCCCGCCGCGCGCATCGCAGCGACCATCGGGGCCAGCCGATCGAACAGCCCCACCGCGTCGAGCCCGCCCTCGGTCGTCACTTCCTCGCGCTTTTCAGGCACGATGCACGCGGCATGCGGGCGATGGCGCAGCGCGATGCCGAGCATCTCGTCGGTCGCCGCCATCTCCAGATTGAGCGGCACGGTCAGCGCGACGGCCAGCCGGGCGATATCGTCGTCGGTGATATGCCGACGATCCTCGCGCAGATGCGCGGTGATGCCGTCGGCGCCCGCCGCCACCGCCATCGACGCGGCGCGGACGGGATCGGGATAGCCCGCACCGCGCGCATTGCGCACCGTCGCGACGTGATCGATGTTGACGCCCAGGCGTAGATGGTCGGTCATGAACAGGCTACCGTCGAGAGGAGGTCATAGGCAAAACCCTTGCCCTGCCAGATTTCGCCGATCGGAAAATCGTCCGACCCGCGATTGGTGAAGAGCACGACGACCAGATCGTCATCGGGCAATATGTAATTGCGCGTCTGGACGCCGCCGATCTCGCCGTCGCGCTGGACGATCCGCTTCGGCGCGGTGCACCCCTTGAGCGTGCCGGGAAACACCCATTGGCCCAGCGCCTGGTAACTCCGCCCGCCCTCGGGCTTCCACAATTCGGCGCGCGCCGCGGGGGACAGCAGCTTGCCCGTCATCAGGTCGCGATCGAACCGGAATACCGCGCGGGCCGTGCCGATCAACCCGCCCGCCGCGCCGAAGCTCGCCAGTTCGTAGTGCGGTTCGGCTTTGCCCCCGACGAAGCCCGGCACCCCCATGTCACCCGCGCGCGCCATCGCCATGCCGTCGGGCCAAATCCGGTCGGGATCGCCCTTGCCGACAAGCAGGCCCGCGCCAGCGAGCAGATAGTCGCAATTATTATATTGGAACGGCGCGCCCGAAACCCCCGGCTTGGTCGTACAATAGGCAAGATCCGGCGCGGTGCGCGTGTAAAAGGCCGGAACGCCCGCGGCGTCGGGCGGCGTGTCGTCGGGGTTCGCCAGCCCGCTGTGATGGGTCAGCAACTGCCGCAGCGTCACCGCCCCCAGTTCGGGCCGCATCGCGCCCAGCGGCGCGTCGAGCGTCGGCAGCGCGTTCTTGAGCAGAAGCGTGGCGGTTACCTGTTTGGTGATCGACGCCAGCCGCCACCGCCGACCTGCCCGGTGGGGCGTGTGTCCGCCGGGCGCGACCGGACCATAGGCCTTGTCGAGCACGATGGCTTCGCCCTTGGCGACCAGCAGCTCGCCCGCCAGCCCGGCCCGCGCCGCCACCGCATCGACCTTGGCCGCGAGGGGCGACGTAGCGGCGAGGAGCAGCGCCGCGATCATGCCGCGCGGCTACCCGGCTTGATCGCGGGAATCGCCGCGAGTTCGGGGGGCAGCGCATCGGCGGGATAGGTCGGAACGTCGATCCGGATCAGCGGAAAGAAGGGCACGCCCAGATCGGCGGTCCCGCCCGACCGGTCGACCAGCGCCGCCGCGGCGACGGTGTCACCGCCCGCGCGCGCGATCGCGGCGATCGCCTCCTTCGACGATAGCCCTGTCGTCACGACATCCTCCATCATCAGCACCTGCTGCCCGGGCTCCAGCCGGAATCCGCGGCGCAGGCCGAACACCCCCTCGGGGCGTTCGAGGAACATCGCCTCGACTCCCAGCGCGCGCGCCATCTCATGCCCCGCGATCACCCCGCCCATCGCGGGCGACACGACCGCGCCGATCCGCGCCTTGATCTCCCCCGGCAGTCGTTCGACCAGCGCCTGCGCCAGCCGCGCACCCCGCGCCGGGTCCATCAGGACCCGCGCGCATTGCAGATAGCGGGCGCTGCGCAGCCCCGATGAGAGGATGAAATGCCCGTCGAGCAGCGCCTGCGCGGCCCGGAATTCGGCAAGAACCTCGTCGTCGGTCATGGCTTCCCCATTGGCGGTCTCTAACGGCGTCGAACCCGGCGCTGATACGGGGTCCGCCGCCCAAGGCCAAGCGTTGCCGACAGATTCCTTGGGCTGGATGCTTGAGGCTGGCGCAAGGCGCGCGTATAGGCGCATGATATAAAGCGGCGCGGACCGCGCTCGTCCTCTCGCGGCGTGCGCTGCGCGGGGTGGATTGAACTGGGGTGAAACGACGCATGCGCATCGGCTTTGAAGGTAGCGGATTGAAGGGGTTGGCGGTTGCTGCCGTCCTCGCCTTGACCAGTATCGGGATCGGATCGGTCGGCCACGCCGCCGCGCCCGCGCCCGCAGCACCGGCGGTCGCCACCCCGGCACCCGCGACGGCTACTCCCGCTGCCGCCCCCGCTGCTGCAGCGTCGACCAGTCCCGAACTGGCGATGGACGGCGCGCCTGCGATGACCGTCCAGCCGCGGATCGGGCAGCCGACCGACGGCCTGTTCGGGCTCCAGCCGCAGGTGACCGAGAACGGTCGCCGCGCGCATCATTTCCACGATTATATCCTGGTGCCCGTGATCGTCGCGATCTCGGTGCTCGTCCTCGTCCTGCTGCTCTGGGTCGTCTTCCGCTATCGCGCGAAGACGAATCCGGTGCCCAGCAAGACCAGCCACAATACCGCGATCGAAATCGCGTGGACGCTGATCCCCGTCGTCATCCTGGCGCTGATCGCGATCCCCTCGATCGGGCTGCTCGCCGCGCAGTACAAACCCGCGCCCGCCGGGGCCGTCACGCTGAAGGCGATCGGCAATCAATGGTATTGGTCGTATCAATATCCCGACAATGGCGGGTTCGAAATCACCGCCAACATGCTGAAGGAAAAGGATCAGGTCGCCGCCGGTGAACGATATCGCACCGCCGCCGACGGGCCCCGCCTGCTCGCGGTCGACAACCGGATCGTGCTGCCCGTCGGCGTGCCGATCCGCCTGATCACCACGTCGATGGACGTCATCCACAGCTGGGCGATGCCCGCCTTCTGGATCAAGCTCGACGCGGTGCCCGGACGCCTGAACGAAACCAGCTTCACGATCGAAAAGCCGGGCCTGTATTTCGGCCAATGTTCCGAATTGTGCGGCGCGCGCCACGGCTTCATGCCGATCGCGGTCGAAGCGGTACCCCCGGCGCAGTTCGCGGCCTGGGTCAAGGCGAAGGGCGGCACGATGCCGACCCCCGGTACGCCGTCGAACAAGGTGATCCCGCAACCCGGCGCCGATGGCTCGGCCGCCGATGCCACGATGACCAACGCCGCCGACGCCGCGACGACCGGCCCGACCGAAAACGCGACGACCGCCGCTCCCGTCTCCACCCAGGGTGCCACCGCCAATCCCGGCGGCACCGGCAACGCTGGACGATAAGATGACCGATACCGCACTCACCCCCTCGGGCGCGCACCACGCGTTCGTCGCCCATGACGATACGCATCATCACGATGCGGATCACAAACCGGGGTTCTTCGCCCGCTGGTTCATGTCGACCAACCACAAGGACATCGGGACGCTGTACCTGATCTTCGCGATCGTCGCGGGGATCATCGGCGGTGGCATTTCGGGGCTGATGCGCGCCGAACTCGCGCATCCGGGCATCCAGTATCTCCAGGGCTGGGCCAGCCTGCTCCATGGCGGCGCGGCCAGCCTCGATGAATCGCTCCATCTGTGGAACGTGCTGATCACCGCGCACGGCCTCATCATGGTGTTCTTCATGGTGATGCCCGCGATGATCGGGGGCTTCGGCAACTGGTTCGTCCCCATCATGATCGGCGCGCCCGACATGGCGTTCCCGCGGATGAACAACGTCAGCTTCTGGCTGCTCGTCCCCGCCTTCTCGCTGCTGCTGGCGTCGCCCTTCTTCGGCGGTGCGGGCAACGGCTGGACGCTCTACGCCCCGCTGTCGACCTATGGCGAACCCGGGCCGTCGACCGACATGGCGATCCTCGCGCTCCATCTGGCGGGTGCGTCGTCGATCCTCGGTGCGATCAACTTCATCACCACCATCTTCAACATGCGCGCGCCCGGCATGACGCTCCACAAGATGCCGCTGTTCGTGTGGTCGGTGCTGGTCACCGCCTTCCTGCTGCTGCTCGCGCTGCCGGTGCTCGCCGCGGCGATCACGATGCTGCTCACCGACCGTAATTTCGGGACGACCTTCTTCGATCCCGCGGGCGGTGGCGATCCGATCCTGTACCAGCATCTGTTCTGGTTCTTCGGTCACCCCGAAGTCTACATCATGATCCTGCCGGGCTTCGGCATCGTCAGCCAGATCATCTCGACCTTCAGCCGCAAGCCCGTCTTCGGGTATCTCGGCATGGCCTATGCCATGGTCGCGATCGGGGTCGTCGGCTTCGTCGTGTGGGCGCACCACATGTTCGTGACCGGTCTCAGCGTGAACGTGAAGATGTACTTCACCGCCGCGACGATGGTGATCGCGGTGCCGACCGGCATCAAGATCTTCAGCTGGATCGCGACGATGTGGGGCGGGTCGCTGACGTTCAAGACCCCGATGGTCTGGGCGATGGGGTTCATCTTCATGTTCACCGTCGGCGGCGTCACCGGCGTCGTGCTCGCCAATGGCGGCATCGACGATTACATGCAGGACACCTATTACGTCGTCGCGCATTTCCACTATGTGCTGTCGCTCGGCGCGGTGTTCAGCCTGTTCGCGGGTTTCTATTACTGGTTCCCCAAGATGTCGGGGAAGATGTACAATGAATTCCTGGGCCAGGTGCATTTCTGGGTGTTCTTCATCGGCGTGAACATCCTGTTCTTCCCGATGCACTTCCTCGGGCTGCAGGGGATGCCGCGGCGTTACCCGGATTATCCCGACGCCTATACCTATTGGAACGTCATCGCGAGCCATGGGTATGAGATCATGGCGCTGTCGATGGTGGTGTTCTTCGCGAACATCATCTGGAGCCTGATCGCGGGCAAGCCGGCGGGTGACAGCCCGTGGGGCGAAGGTGCGACGACGCTGGAATGGACGCTGTCCTCGCCACCGCCGTATCACCAGTTCGAAACCCTGCCCAAGATCGACTGATGCGGGGTCGGGGCGGGTGGCGCGGCTACCCGCCGATCCGGTGCCCCGCCCGGCGCCGCCTCGGGATTGACGCCCGCATCGCGACGGCAAGCAAAACGACGACGCCCCGGTGGAAACATCGGGGCGTTTCGCGTTGCGCGGGCAGCGCGGTTCTTGCCCTCCTCCGCCACCCACGCTAGTCGCAGCCGATGACGCAGCCACTTGTCGGCATCATCATGGGCTCGACGTCCGACTGGGACACGATGCGGCACACTGCCGACATTCTGACCGACCTCGGCGTCGCCCACGAAACGCGGGTCGTGTCCGCGCACCGCACCCCCGATCGCCTCGTCGATTATGCCAAGACCGCGGCGGACCGCGGGCTGAAGGTCGTGATCGCGGGCGCGGGCGGCGCGGCGCACCTTCCCGGCATGGCCGCGGCAATGACGCATCTGCCCGTGCTCGGCGTCCCCGTCGAATCGAAGGCGCTCAGGGGCCAGGACAGCCTGCTCTCGATCGTCCAGATGCCCGGCGGCATCCCGGTCGGCACGCTCGCGATCGGCAAGGCGGGCGCGACCAACGCCGGGCTGCTCGCCGCCGCGATCCTCGCGCTGTCCGACGACGCGCTCAGCGCGCGGCTGCAGGCGTGGCGCACCGCGCAGACTGAGGCCGTGGCGACCGATCCGGCATGAACGGCGTCACCCGTATCGACCCCGGCGCCACGATCGGCATCCTCGGCGGCGGCCAGCTCGGGCGGATGCTCGCGACCGCCGCGGGGCAACTCGGCTATCGCACCCATGTCCTCGCCCCCGATCGCGAAAGCATCGCCGCGCAATCGGCGTCGAGCATGACCCGCGCGGATTATCACAACCGCATCGTCCTCGCCGATTTCGCCAACGCCTGCGACGTCGTCACCTATGAATTCGAAAATATCGCGATCGACCCCGTCGAATGGCTGGCCGACCGCGTCCCCGTCCACCCCCACCCCCGCGCGCTCCGCATCGCGCAGGAACGGATCGCCGAAAAGCGCTTCGTCGAGGAGGTCGGCGGTCGCCCCGCCCGCTGGGCAGCGGTCGGCAGCCTGGCGACGCTGGAGGCCGCGATCGCCACGGTCGGCACGCCCGCGATCCTGAAGACCGCGCGGTTCGGGTACGATGGCAAGGGGCAGGTGCGGATCGACGCGCCCGCCGATGCCGCCGCCGCCTGGGATGCGATCGGCGGCCCCGCGGTGCTCGAAGCCTTCCTGCCGTTCAGCCACGAATTCTCGATCCTCGTCGTCCGCGGCGCGGACGGGTCCACCGCGCGCTACGACCCGCCGCACAATATCCACCGCGACGCCATCCTGCGCACCTCCGCGATCCCCGCCCCCGCCGCGGTGCTCGCGCAGACCGAGGAAGCGACCGCGCTGGCGTTGCGGATTGCGGCGCGGCTCGACTATGTTGGGGTCCTGGCCTGCGAATTCTTCGTCGGGGCGGATGGCCCGGTGTTCAACGAAATGGCCCCGCGGGTCCATAATTCGGGGCATTGGACGATCGAGGGCGCCGACACCTCGCAATTCGAAAACCACATCCGCGCGATCTGCGGCCTCCCATTGGGCAGCACCGCGCTGACCGGCGCGCGCGTCGCAATGGACAATCTGATCGGCGACGATCCCTGGGCCGCGGTGCTGGCAGAACCCGGGGCGCACCTGCATCTCTACGGCAAGGGCGCCGCCCGCCCCGGTCGCAAGATGGGGCATGTCACGCGGGTGACGCGCTGATTCCCGCGGTTAGGCGGCGAACAATTCCAGCTGGACCTTCTTGGGCGCCACCACCGGGCGCAGGTCCGCCCGATCCGACAAGGCCACCGGGCGCCAATCCTCGGCGACGATGAACGGCCTGATCTTCGCGATCGACACCGTCAGCCGCGCGACATCGTCCAGCCGCAGCCGCCGCCAGCGACGGCTGGTCAGGATTGCCCCCACCGCCTTCGTCCCCAACCCCGGCACCCGCAGCAGCATCTCGCGCGGTGCACGGTTGACGTCGACCGGAAACGACCCGCGAAACTTCAACGCCCAGGCGAGCTTCGGGTCGATGTCGAGCGGCAACATCCCCGTCGCCGCGTCCGCCGCCGCGACGACCTCCTGCGGCGTGAAGTCGTAAAAGCGCATCAGCCAGTCCGACTGGTATAGCCGGTGTTCGCGCATCAGCGGCGGGCGCTGGAGCGGCAGGACGCTGCTGGCATCGGGGATCGGGCTGAACGCCGAATAATAGACCCGGCGGAGCGCGAACCGGTCGTACAGCGTCGATGCGCGCGTCACGATATCGCTGTCGGTGGCGGCATCGGCGCCGACGATCATCTGGGTCGACTGGCCCGCGGGTGCGAACAGCGGCGCGGACTTGTATTTCTTCCGCGCATCCTTCGTATCGACGATCGCGGCCTTCACCTCGGTCATCGCGGTTTCGATCCGCACCCCGTCCTTTTCGGGCGCGAGCCGTTTCAGCCCGCCGACCGTCGGCAATTCGACGTTGATCGACACGCGATCGGCATAGAGCCCCGCCTGATGCACCAGTTCGGGATCGGCATCGGGAATCGTCTTCAGGTGGATATAGCCCCGGAAATGATGATCCTCGCGCAGGCTCCGCGCCACCTCGACCAATTGCTCCATCGTATAGTTCGATGACGCGATGATCCCCGACGACAGGAATAATCCCTCGATATAGTTGCGTTTGTAGAAAGCGATGGTCAGGTCGACGACCTCCTTCGCGGTGAACCGCGCCCGCCGGACGTTCGAACTCTTGCGGTTGATGCAATAATGGCAATCGAACACGCAGCTGTTCGTCAGCAGGATCTTGAGCAGGCTGATGCACCGGCCATCGGGGGCATAGGCGTGGCAGATGCCCATCCCCTTGTCGGTCGATCCCAATCCCTTGCCATCGCGCGACGTGCGCTTGGTCGTTCCCGACGAGGCACAGGATGCGTCGTATTTCGCCGCATCGGCCAGGATCGCCAGTTTTTCGCGCGTATCGAGTTGGGCCATCCGTTCACACTATGTTCGCATGGCCCCCGACGCAAGCGTAACCCGATTGCGCGATATCAGTCGGGCGCGGGCACCAAAGCCGCCGCCGCGCTTTTAGCAGGGATCGATACCCGCCTGACACACTCCTGCGACGGTTGCACGGTACCGATGGTGCCGACAGGGCGACGAAAGACGACGATCATGACCCGCGACGATTCCGACACGCCCGCCATCCCGCTCGACGTCGATTACGTCCTCCAACGATCAGAGGCGGAGGCGATCCGCGCGATCGCCGCCATCGATCCGCGTGCCGCCGCCGCGCATGACGAACTCTGCCGCCGCTATGTCGATCTCGCGATCGCCCGGCTCACGTCCCCCGCCGACGGCTGAGCGGCGTCAGGTCGCGGTGACGAGCCGTTCGGCGGCGCTGAGGTCGACCGAGACGAGGCGGCTGACCCCAGGTTCGATCATCGTCACCCCGAACAACCGGTCCATCCGGCTCATCGTCACCGCATTGTGGGTGACGATCAGATAGCGCGTGTCGGTGTCGCGCGTCATCCGGTCGAGCAACCCGCAGAACCGGTCGATATTCGCATCGTCCAACGGCGCATCGACCTCGTCGAGGACGCAGATCGGCGCGGGGTTCGTCAGGAACAGCCCGAAGATCAGCGCGACCGCGGTCAGCGCCTGTTCGCCGCCCGACAGCAACGTCAGCGATTGCAGCCGCTTGCCCGGCGGTTGCGCCATGATCTCCAGCCCCGCCTCGAGCGGATCGTCCGAATCGACCAGCGCCAGATGCGCCTGCCCCCCGTCGAACAGCGTCGCGAACAGCTGCTGGAAATGCGCGTTCACCGCCTCGAATGCGGCGAGCAGCCGGTGTCGACCCTCGCGGTTCAGCGTCCCGATCGACCCGCGCAACCGCGCCACCGCCTGACCCAGTTCGTCGCGCTCGGTCGCGTTGCCGACGCTCGCATTCTCCAGCTCGGCCAGTTCGCGCTCGGCGACCAGATTGACCGGGCCGATCCGTTCGCGGTCCAGCATCAGCCTGTCGTGCGCCGCCGATTCGTCGCCCGGGCTGCGGACGCTGTCCGCGGCAAAGCCGATCCGCTCGGGCAGCACGGGGGCGGGGCATTCGAACCGTTCGCCCGACACGCGCCCCATCTCGACGCGTCGCATGTCCTGCGCCTCCAGCCGCGCCGCCGCGCCCGCGCGCACCTCCCGCGCCGCGGCCAGCGCCTCGATCGCGTGGCGCTGCGCCGCCTCGCGCGCCTGCCGCGCCTCCTCCGCCGCGCGCGCCGCCGCGGCCAGCCGATCCGCGACCGCGACCATCGCGCCATGCTCGCCCGCCAGCGTCGCGATCTGCCGGTCGAGCGCCGCGGGTCGATCCGCCAGCGCCGCCAGGTCCCGCGCGATATCGCGCTCGCGCTGGTCCATGTCGGTCATCCGCCGCGCCGCCTCGCCCGCGCGCGCGCGCCAGCGGCGCGTATCCGCCTGCGCCGCGGCCAGCCGTTCACGCGCGGCCTGGATCGATCGCGCCGCCGCCGCGCGCGCCTCCCGCGCCTGCGCCACCGCATCGCGCCGCGCCGCCGCCTCGCGCGTCGCCCGGTCGACCGCCGCGCCGCCCAGCGTCGCATCGGGCAGCGCCGCGACGACCGCCGCCGCCCGCGCCCGCTCCGCCGCCACCTCCGCCAGATCGCGCGCCAGCGCCGCGGCCCGCGTGTCGAGATCGGCGGCCTGTCCGGACAGCCGCTCGAGCCGCGCCGTCGCGCGATCCTCCGCCTGCGCCGCACTGCGCGCCGCCGCCTCGCCGGTCGCGATCGACGACCGCGCCGCCGCCGCCGCCAAGCGGCATCGCGTCACCCGTGCGTCCGCATCCGCCAGCGCGGTCGCCGCGGCCCCGGCTGCCGCGACCAGCGCCGGTCGTTCGACCGCGATCGCCGCGCGGCGGTTGCGGCGCACCAGCCGCTCTGCGCTCCCCGCGCCCGTTTCGGCACGATAGCCGTCCCAGCGCCGCAACTGCCCCGCGCGCGTCACCAACCGCTGCCCCATCGCCAGCGGCTGTCCGGTATCGGCCTCGACCACGAAAATCTGCGCCAGTCGCCGCGCCAGCGTCGCGGGCCCCTCGACCCGTTCGGTCAGCGGCACCGTCCCGACCGGCGCGGGCGGATCGCCGGGCGCCGGGGCCGATCCGGCCCACGCATCCGCCGCCGCGTCCAGCTCGTCCCCGATTCCGGCGGCCAGCGCATGTTCGTATCCCGGCGCCACATTGATCCGGTCGCTCAGCCTGCGCCGCTCGGTACGATGCGTCGCCCGCTCGAGCGCCGCATCCTCCGCCTCGATCGCCGCCAGCGCCGCGCGCGCCGCGGACAGCGTCGCATCCGCAGCGCGCCGATCCGCCGCCGCTGCGGTTTCATCCTCCTCCGCCCGCACGAGCGCGGCGCTGGCGCGGTCAGCCTCGGCGATGGCCGCGATCCGCGTGGTGGCGGCCGCGTCGCGCGCCGCCGCGATCGGTCCTGCGTCCCCCAGCATCGCGCGCTGTCGCGCCACCGCGTCGATCTCCCGCGTCACCCGCGCCTGACGGGCCTCGACCGCCTGCAGCGCGGCGGCGGCGACCCTCGCCTCGGCGGTCTCCCCCGCCTGTCGCGCCAGCGCCTGCGCCAGTGCGACCTCGGCATCGCGCCCGACCCGCTCGGCCTCGCCCCGCGCCGCATCGATCCCCGGCAGCGCCGCGGCGTCGGTGGCGATTCCGGCGGTCAGCGCCGCCACCTCCTCCCCCAGCCGCGCCAGCGCCTCGGCGGCATCGCGCGCCAGCGATCCTTCGCGCGCGCGGTCGTCCGCGATGCCGCGCTGCGTCGTGACCAGATCCGCGATCCGGTGGTCGGCGGTCGCCAATTCGGTCCTGAGCGTCGCCAGCCGGTGCGCCGCCTCGCCCGCCCGGTCGCGCGCGGCCAGCGCCGCGTCGCGCGTGGCGGCGACGGTCGCGGTCGCCGCATGCTGGTCCGCCGCCGCGGCCTCGCTCGCCGCGGTCGCGCTGGCGACCCGTTCGTCGGCGGCCGCGGCATGGCTACGCGCGGCATCGGCGGCGGCGACCGCATCGCGCCACCGGGCGAAGATCATCCGCGCCTCGCCGATCCGGATCTGGTCGGTGATCGTGCGATAGCGTTCCGCCGCGCGCGCCTGCCGCTTCAGCGCCGCGACGCGCAAGTCCTGGTCCGCGATGATCGTGTCGAGCCGCGCCAGATTGGCCTCGGTCGCGCGCAGCCGCTGTTCGGCATCGCGGCGCCGGACGTGCAGCCCCGCGATCCCCGCCGCCTCCTCCAGCATCGCGCGCCGGTCGGCGGGCTTGGCGGCGATCACCGCGCCGATCCTGCCCTGGCTGACGAGGGCCGGGCTATGCGCCCCGGTCGCGGCATCGGCGAACAACAGCGCGACATCGCGCGCGCGGACGTCCTGTCCGTCGATCCGATAGGCCGATCCCGCGCCGCGTTCGATCCGGCGGACGATTTCGGTTTCGTCGCCGTCGATATCGGCCAGGATCGATACTTCGGCGACATCGCGCGGCGGGCGGGCGGCGGTGCCCGCGAAGATCACGTCCTCCATCCCCGCCCCGCGCAGCGATTTCGCGCTCCCCTCGCCCATCGTCCAGCGCAGCGCTTCGAGCAGGTTCGATTTGCCGCAGCCGTTGGGGCCGACGACGCCGGTCAGCCCGCGTTCGATCCTGAGGTCCGCCGGATCGACGAAGCTCTTGAATCCGACGATCCGCAGCCGCTTGATCTGCATCCTACGCCCCCCGACGCGGCTGTTGATGGGGGCGGCGGCACCGGCGCGTACCCACGCGCCGGTGCCGCCATCCCGGTTACGCCCCGGCGGCCTTCAGCGCCTTTTCGAGATTCTCCCACGTCGGGTTGTCGAGCGGCTTGCCGTTCAGGATCACCGTCGGCGTTCCCGTGACGGTGCCATCGTTGCTGGCCTTCGCGGTCACCGCCGCGATCGCCTCGATCGCCGCCACGTCCTTCATGCACGCCTGCGCCTTCGCCTCGGGAATCCCGCGCTGCTTGACGAAATCGACCGCGCCGATCGCATTGGCATAGGTCTGGACGATCTGCGGCGGGGTCTTGCCCGCGGTCGCCTGTTGCGCCGGGGGCATCGCCTGCCATTTGTCGATGAACGACGGCTGGTTGGCATAGGTTTGTTCGAGGATCGGGAAGAAGGTGCCGGGTCCACCGCACTGGCCCAACGTCGCCAGCGCCAGCTCGGCGGGCCCGTGGATCAGGAAATCGCGGAATTCGAAGCTGACCTTGCCCGTCGAGACATAATTATCCATCAGCGGCGTGAACGCGGTTTCGGCCAGCTGGCGGCATCCCGGGCACAGCCGGGCGCCATATTCGACCAGCTTCACCGGCGCATCGGGATTGCCCATACGATATCCCTCGGCGGTCTTGGCCACCACATCCTGCCACTGCTGCCCCGCGGGCGCGGCGGCGGCGGCGACCGGCGCGGCGGGCGCGGCGGTGTCGGCGGCGGTCCCGCTCTTGCCACAGGCGGCCAGCGCCAGCGGCAGCGCGATCAGCGTCATCATGAACTTCACAGGCGAACACTCCTTCATTTGGCGCCCCGGGCGCGCAGATAGGGCTCCAGCTCACCCCAGCCCATCGGCGGGACGGGCTGGCCGTTGAGCAGAAAACTGGGGGTCGACGTCACCGTGGCGGGCGCATCGGCGGTCAGCTTGACGATCGTGTCGGTTTCGCGCGTGTTCGCGAAACACGCCGCGATCTGCGTCGCGGTCAGCCCGCGTTTGGTCATCAGCGCGGTCAGCCCCGATGCATCGGCCAGCGTGCGGGTCTGTTTCGCGGGGGGATAGCCCGCGACCTCGGGATGTTTCGGGGTCCAGTCGATCGCGGCCTGCAACCATTTCGGCTGTGCGGCGAAGATCGCGCTCGACGCGCTCGCGAACCGCGGTGTGCCCGCACACCGCGCCAGGATCGCCGCCGCCAGGTCGAGCCGATCGCGGATCAGGTGCCGATATTCCAGGCTGACCGATCCCGTCGCGATCATCTCGTGCTTCAGCACCTTGTCGCTTTCCGCGGCGAAGGCGGCGCAATGCGAACAGGTATAGCTGCCATATTCGACCAGTTTCAGCGGCGCGGCGGGGTTGCCGATCAGCATCGCGCCGCTCGGCAGCCGCGTCGTCGTGGTCGACCAGTCGCGCCCCGGCGCGGCGGCGGTCAGCAGCATCAGGCCCAGCAGGGCAAACAACCAACGCATCATGGCTATCCTATCTTGGGCAGGCCACGGGTCGCGGCGACCCCGGCGGCGAGCGATTCGAGGACGGATCGCAATTCGGGGTCCGCGATCCCCTTCAGCCCCTCGCCCAGTTCGGGCGGCACGGGGCGTTCCGACACGGGCGCGGCCTGCGGAACGCGGCGCCGCGCGACCTCCCCCTGCCGGATCGTCAGCCGCGCGACCGCACTATAGCCGAAGAACCGGTTGACCCGTTCGACGATCTCGGGCGCGACATGCTGCATCATCGGCGCGAACGCCCCGCGCACGGTCAGCGTCAGCGTCCCCTCGCTCTTCTGCCCCGGCGGAAAGCGGATCGATTCGGGGGCCGATGCGCCCGCCCATTTCTCGCCCACGATTTCGGGCCAGCGGCTGACGATCGCGCTCTGGACGAACCCGAACCGGCGAAACGCCGCGCCGCCGATCGCGGGCAACAGTTCGGCCACCGCGCGACTGCGGTTCTGCCGTTCGGGTTCGGACCGGGATTCCGCCGCGGGGGGGCGGACGCGCTTGCTCATGCCGATCTCCATGCCATAGCAGGGGCGTGGACGCCAAGCGCTCTTCGCCCCCGCCTGCCATCGCGCGCGCCCTGCTCGACTGGTACGATGCGCATCGCCGCGACCTGCCGTGGCGCGCGCTGCCGGGCCAGCTTCCCGATCCGTATCGCGTCTGGCTGTCGGAGGTGATGCTGCAACAGACGACGGTCGCCACCGTCCGTCCGCGCTTTGCCGCCTGGGTCGACCGCTGGCCCGATTTCGCGAGCCTTGCCGCCGCGCGCGACGATGACGTCATGGCCGCCTGGGCGGGGCTTGGCTATTATGCCCGCGCGCGCAACCTGGTCGCCGCGGCGAAAATGGTGGTCGCCGATCACGGCGGTGCCTTTCCGCGGACGGAGGCGCAATTGCGGACGCTGCCCGGCCTTGGCGCCTATACCGCCGCCGCGGTCGCCGCGATCGCGTTCGGGGAGCGGGCGGTCGTCGTCGACGCCAATGTCGAACGCGTCGTCGCGCGGCTGTTCGCGATCCGCCAGCCGCTGCCCCACGCCCGCCCCGCGATCCGCGCCGCCGCGGACACGATCACCCCCGATTCGCGCAGCGGCGATTTCGCGCAGGCGATGATGGATCTGGGCAGCGCGATCTGCACGCCCCGCAATCCCCGCTGTCTGCTCTGCCCGCTGCGGTCGGACTGCGCGGGCCTTGCCGCGGGTGATCCGGCGACGATGCCGGTCAAGGCCGCGAAACAGGCGAAGCCGCAGCGCCGCGGCACGATCTTCTGGCTGCGGCGCGACGACGCCGTGTGGCTGGTCCGCCGCCCGCCCAGGGGATTGCTCGGCGGGATGCGCGCGCTGCCGACCGGGCCATGGGTCGATGACGCCCCCGGTCTCGCCGATCCGCCCGCGGTCGCCGACTGGCGCTGGATCGCCGAAACCGTCCGCCATGGCTTTACGCATTTCGACCTCGATCTGGCGCTTGCGGTCGCCGACGTCGAGGCGCATCAGACCCCCAACGACGGGGAATGGTGGCCGATCGCCGCGCTCGATCGAGCGGGGTTGCCGACATTGTTCGCCAAGGCGGCGGATGCCATCAGGAGGGCCGAATGAAGCGCAGTTTCTGGATCGTCACGACGGGCGCGGTCGCGCTCGCCGCCTCCGCCGCGATCGGCAACGAGATCGCGGATCAGCCCTCCGTCGCCGGACAGGCGCAGGCCCCGATACAGGCCCAGGCCCCGATGCAGGCGCCGCCGCGCATCATGCCGCGCGCCACCGCACCGCGCGCGCCGATCGCCACGCTCTCGCCGCGCGGCCTCCCCGCCGCGGTCGTCCTGCCCCGGACCCAGGCGCTGTTCGACGCTTATGTCCGCGACCGGAAGATGCCCGGGATCGTCGCGGCCTATGGGCTGGGCGCGTTGCCGACGCTGTTCCCCGCGGCGGGCCGGATCGGCCTTGCCGACGATGCGCTCCCCGCGGGCCCCGATTCGCTGTGGCGCGTCTATTCGATGACCAAACCGATCACCGCCGCCGCCGCGATGATCCTGATCGAGGAAGGCAGGATCGGGCTCGACGATCCGGTCAGCAAATATATCCCCGCGTTCCGGACGATGACGGTGCTGACCGACCCCGACACCAGCCTGAAGACCGTGCCCGCCAGGACCCAGATCACGATCCGCGAACTGCTGACGCATAGCTCGGGCCTGGGCTATAACATCAGCGCCAAGGGGCCGTTGCTCAAGCTGTACGAGGCGAAGGGAATCCTGCCTGCCGAGGTGAACGCGACGATGGAGGCGCAGATGCGCAAGACGCGTCCCGCCACGCTCGCCGCCTTCGCAGATCGCGTCGCCACCGTGCCGCTGGTCTATCAGCCGGGGACCAAATGGCATTATTCGATCGGGCTCGACGTGATGGGCCGGGTGATCGAAATCGCGTCGGGAATGCCGTTCGACCGGTTCGTCGACACGCGCATCTTCGCGCCGCTCGGGATGACGTCGAGCTTCTGGACGGTGCCGCAGCGCGACGTGAAGCGGCTGGCGACGACGGTCGCGTTCGTCGGGGACGCGATGGTGCCGTTCGATCCGCCCGCCACCTCCCCCTATATGGCCGCGCCCAGCTTCCCCTATGGCGGCGCCGGGCTGGTGATGAGCGCGCGCGATTACGATCGCTTCCTCCACATGCTCCAGAATTACGGCGAACTGGTCGGGGTGCGCGTCATGAAGGAATCAACCGCGCGGCTGATGATGTCCGACCTGCTGCCCACGGGCGTCAAATTCGAAGGGCTCAGCACCGGCAACGGCGCCACCGCCACCAAATCCGCCGCACCCGCCGCGCGGATCGGCTTCGGCGCGGGCGGCACCGTCTATCTGACCGACGGCCCCGGCGGTTTCCCGTCGAAGGGCACCTATGGCTGGGGCGGCGCGGCGGGCACGATCGCGTTCGTCGATCCGGCGAAGCGCGCGCGGGGCACGATCATGGTCAATTACTTCCCCGGCGAACGCTGGCCGTTGCGTGCCGAGGCGGTGGGCGCGCTGGCCGCGGACGTCGCGACGATCCGCCGATGATCGCGCCCGGCTTTACCGGGGGCACGCTCGATCGGGCCGATCACCTGCGCCACGATCCGGCGGCGCTCGCGGGGTTGATGGACTGGCGCGCGCGCTTGTTGTCGCTCGACGGGCTGATCCCCGCGATAGCCGACGATGCGCGGCTCGCGTGGACCTCGCTGGCCGACGCGCCCGACGAGGCGGAGCTGATCCTGCTCGGGCTGGCGGAGGGCCGGGCGCATTTCGCCGCGCTGATGCCGGGGCTGACCCACGACGACCTGCCCGCGATGCGCAACCCCGCGCTGATGGGTGCGCTCGCCAGCCTCGCCCCCGGCGAAGCCGCGACCTATGCCGCCGCGCGCAGCCTGATCGACTGGCATCTCCGCCATGGTTTCTGCGCGCGATGCGGCAGCGCGACGACGGTCTTCCGCGGCGGCTGGGGCCGGTCGTGCCCCAAGTGCGGCGCCGAACATTTCCCGCGCGTCGATCCCGTCGTCATCATGATCGCCGAACATGACGGGCGCGCGCTGCTGGGCCGCGGCAAGGGGTGGCCACCGGGCCGCTATTCGGCGCTGGCCGGATTCCTCGAACCCGCCGAATCGATCGAAGAGGCGGTCGCCCGCGAAATCCACGAAGAAGCGGGCGTCCGCGTCGACAACATCCGCTACATCGCCAGCCAGCCCTGGCCCTTCCCCTCGCAATTGATGATGGCCTGCGTCGCGACCGCGCAGGACGACACGCTGACCGTCGACACCAACGAGCTGGAGGATGCGATCTGGGTGCCGCGCGACGACGTCCGCCGCATCCTGGCGGGCGAACCCGGCGCCTTCATCGCGCCGCCGCCCTATGCCATCGCGCACACGCTGCTCACCGTCTGGGCGGAAGGCTGAGCGGACTGCTAAGCGGGCGCGTGGGCGCTCAGGGCCGCGCCCGCGCCTGCGGATAGGTGCCGAGTACGCGCAGCCATTTCGACTGGAACCCCAATTCCTCCAGCGCGCGGTCGACATTCTCGTCGCCGGGCCGCCCGACGATATCGGCATAGAATTCGGTCGCCGCGAAACTGCCCCCGCGCTGATAGCTTTCCAGCTTGGTCATGTTGACCCCGTTGGTCGCGAACCCGCCCATCGCCTTGTACAGCGCGGCGGGCACGTTCTTCACCTCGAAGATCAGCGTCGTCATCCATGGCCCCGCGCCGACCGGGGGCCGCCCCCCGCGCGCCAGCGTTACGAACCGCGTCATATTATGGTCCGCATCGGCGATATCGACGTCGAACAGCGTCAGCCCGTAGATCTCGGCGGCGCGCGGCGGGGCGAGCGCGGCGACGGCGGCATCCCCGCGCTCGGCGACGACCGCCGCCGCGCCGGCGGTGTCGGCATAGGCCAGCGGCTGGATATCATGCGCCTTCAACCAGTGGCGGCACTGGCCCAGCGCCTGCGGATGGCTCATCGCCTGGCGTACCGCCTCGCGCGGGCCGATCCCCATCAGCGCGTGGCGGATGGCGAGGAAATGCTCACCCGTGATGACCAGACCCGATTCGGGCAGCAGGAAATGGATATCGGCGACCCGGCCATGGAGCGAATTTTCGATCGGGATGATCGCACAGTCCGCCTCCCCGCGCTTCACCGCATCGATCGCATCCTCGAACGAAAAACACGGCAGCGGCAGCCCGTCGGGAAAGGCCTCGACCGCGGCGACATGGCTGTTCGCCCCCGGCGCGCCCTGAAACGCGACCGCGCGCGCAGGGGCGGCGGCGGCGGCGGCGGCCATGGCGGCGACGATCGGGCGGGCGGGGGCGGCGAAATTCTCCATCGGCGCCACGCGGTACTGATCGATGGCGCGGGCGACAAGCGCGGCTTGCGGTGTCCTCGCGGCTTTTCTATGGGAAGAGCCTGAGCTTGTTCTGAGCTGGTTAAGTCGGGGGCCTACGCGCGCAATGGATAATCGGACCAACACGATCGCTGGCTGGACGCTGGCTGCCTGTGGCGCGGCGCTGGGCCTGTCGATCGTCGGCGGCATGGTCTATCACGGCGAACGCCCTGAAAAGATGGGCTATCCGATCGAGGGCGTCGTCGAGGAAGGCGCCGGGGGCGGCGCGCCCGAAGTCCCGATCGCGACCCTGCTCGCCAGCGCCGACCCGGCGAAGGGCGCGGAGGTCTTCAAGAAATGCGCCGCCTGCCACACGATCAACCAGGGTGGCGCGAACGGCATCGGGCCGAACCTGTACGCGACCGTCGGCGAAGGCGTCGCGCAGGGCAAGGGCGGCTATGCCTTTTCCGAAGCGCTCAAAAGCGTCGGCGGCGTCTGGGATTTCGACAAGCTCAACGCCTGGCTGACCTCGCCGCGTAAATTCGCCAATGGTACCAAAATGACCTTCGCGGGCCTCGGCAATGCCAAGGATCGCGCCGACGTCATCCTCTATCTGAACCAGCAGGGATCGAACCTCCCGCTCCCCGCCGCCCCGGCCGCTGGCGCCGCCGCCCCCGCCGCGGATGCCGCAACCGGCAACAGCAGCGAACCCGCGCTGGGCAACACCGCCGACCTCGCCAACACCGGCACCCCCGCCAGCGGCGCCCCCTCGGTCGACCCCAACGCCGCCAAGGAAGCCGCCAAGCGCGGCGAATAAGCCGGGGACGAGCGGGGCCTGACGGGCGCCGCATCGTTCACGCGATCGGCGTCGGCGCCCGGCGACGCGGCGGCGGGCAGCGAACGGCCGTTCGCTAACCGGTCGCATCCGGGTGAAGATCGTCGTCGGACGGCTCATAGCCAAGCACGTCGCCCGGCTCGCACTCCAGATACCGACAGATCGCGGCCAGCGTCGCAAATCTGACGCCCTTGACCTTGCCCGATTTGAGCAAGGACAAGTTCGATTCGGTGATGCCGATCGCCTCGGCGAGTTCCTTCGACCGCACCTTTCGTCGCGCCAGCATCACGTCGAGATTGACGACGACCGGCATCAGACGAAATCGGCCAGGTCGCGCTCGGCCCGGACCCCGGCCTCCAGCGCCCAGGCGGTCGCATACGCCGCGCTCGCCAGCAACAGCGCCGGACCGGCGACGGTCAGGTCGAACGTGAAATACCAGGATGCGCCGCTGGGCGTCGCCGGAAACAGCAACATGCCCCGCAAACTGTCCGTCACCGGCTGCGCAATCGCCCATAGCACCGCTGACAACGCGCCTCGCTTGAACCATGGCAGGGCTTGCGCAAGCGCCGCACCGCGGCGGCTGCCGAGCCGACGCAGCGTCAACCCGATCGCGACGAACAGAAAAATCAGAAAACCCTCGTCGATCACGGCCAGGACGGCCAATCCCATGCGCACCCCCGGTCGGGCGGCATAAGCGGCCAGCCGCGTCCGGGCCGCTGGACTGGCCGAGACCGACGCCTGTTCGCGACCCGTCGGTAACAGGACGACCGGATCGGCCCCTTCGCGACAGCCCTGATCGGCATCGCACGATAATGACCAACCCGGCGTGAGCGCCTGCGCCATCGTCGCCGCGCCCCATAATGCCCCCACCAGCAGGAATATCACCCCGGCAACGCGGCAGATCCTCGCCTTGGCCGCAGGTAGAGAATAACCGTCTTCCACAATATACTTTCTGTTTGACAGTAATTTTTTGCCATAATACACCATTGATACCGGCTGTGCGACAGTCGTCTCGTAAGGGGTGTCAGATGTTTCGGTGGAAAAGCAGCGTTTTAGGCGCAGTGATGACGGTCGCCTCGACCGCGGCCATGGCGCAGGGAATCGACGGCCAGCGCGATCGACCGGCAGGATGGGCGGGGCCGGAGGTCGCGGTCGGGGTCTTGCAGCATGGCTCGAACTTCCATCCCCTGGGCGACAAGCTGATCTTCGATTTGCCCCGATTGCCGCCGGGGCAGATATATGAAGGCAGCGAAGAGGATGGGACGGTCGATGTCGAGCTGCTCTATCGCACCGCGCCGCTGCGCATCCTGCTCAAGCCGCGGCTGACCGCAAAGCTGCAACTCAACACCGCAGGCCGCACCAATTTCGCCAGTCTGGGCGCGGAATGGCGCCAGCATGTCTTCCATGACCGGCTCTATGGGCAGGTCGGCATCGGCCTGACCGTCCACGACGGCTATCGCTTCACCCCCGATCCCTTCGTCCCCGGCCTGCCGAACGACGAGGTGCGGCGGCGCTACGGCGTCTATCGGACACGAACCTCGTTCCGCTCTCAAATCCTGTTCAATCCCAATGCCTCGATCGGCGTGCGGGTAAATCCGCGCTGGGCGATCGAGGCGACATGGGAACATTATAGCCATCATCAGTGGCTCTCCGACCAGAACCCGGGAATCGACAATCTGGGTATCCGGGTCGTGCATATGTTCGGCCCGCGCGGGTGATCCCGGTCGCGCTGTTGCTGGTGGCGCAGGCCGCCCGATGACATCGTCGTCACCGCGCGACGGCGCGAACAGATCAAACGCCTGCGGTTGCAGACGAAACAGGATCGCAAGACCGGCGTCATCACGTGCAGCTTCACACGGCGGAGCGGTGATGCGGCGCTCGACGCGCTGATGTGCGATGCCGTCGGGGGCTGTATCCCTATGGTGAAGACCGACGCCGAGATGCGGGCCTGCGTCACACCGACGCTCGAAGCATTCGTGGCGAAATCAACCCGTTAGCGCCGTCGGCCAGGACACAGGTCACTCCCGGCATCATCCGCTGTCCTACAGCGACCGATCCGATTATGGTGCCAGTGAGCCGCTCTTTCCCATCGTCGCATGATCTCGGCCCAAGCGGCCTGACACGAACGCGCCGCACCGCGTTTTGGCGTGACCTTATGTAACCTTTGCGGCGCCGGGCACCGATCGCCCGCCGCCGTTACGCTGCGTTTTGGCGTGACCTTATGTGACCTTTGCGGCGCCGGGCATCGATCACCCGCCGCCGTTACGCTGCCTTGCGCAGTTCCAGCCGACCCCAGATCTCGACCAAGGCGGCGGTCAGGTCGCGCATCATCGCCGCGTCATGCGCAGGACCGGGGGTGAAGCGCAGCCGTTCGGTGCCGCGCGGGACGGTCGGGTAATTGATCGGCTGGACGTAGACGCCATATTCGGCGAGCAGCACGTCGCTGATCTTCTTCGCCTTGACCGGATCGCCGACCATCACCGGCACGATATGCGTGTCGCCGATCATCACCGGCAACCCCGCCTCGCGCAGCATCGTCTTCAGCATCGCGGCGGCGGCCTGTTGCCCGTCGCGTTCGATGCTCGACGATTTCAGGTGGCGGACGCTGGCCAGCACGCCCGCGACCAGCACCGGGGACAGGCTGGTCGTGAAGATGAACCCCGGCGCATAGCTGCGGATGACGTCGGTGATCGTGCGATCGGCGGCGATATAGCCCCCCATCACCCCGAACGCCTTGCCCAGCGTCCCCTCGATGATCGTGATCCGGTGCGCCTGTCCGTCGCGTTCCGAAATCCCGCCGCCGCGTGGGCCGTACATGCCGACCGCATGGACTTCGTCGCAATAGGTCAGCGCGTTATACCGGTCGGCCAGGTCGCAGATCGCCGCGATCGGGGCGATGTCGCCCTCCATCGAATAGACGCTTTCGAACGCGATCAGCTTGGGCGCCTGCGGGTCCGCGGCGGCGAGCAGTTCCTCCAGATGCGCCAGGTCGTTGTGGCGGAATATCTGCTTCTCGCACCCCGACTGGCGGATCCCGGCGATCATCGATGCGTGGTTCAGCTCATCGGAAAAGATGATGCACCCCGGCAGCACCTTGGCCAGCGTCGACAGCGTCGCCTCGTTCGAGACATAGCCGCTGGTGAACAGGAGCGCGGCCTCCTTGTCGTGCAGGTCGGCGAGCTCGCCCTCCAGGTCGACGTGGTAATGCGTGTTGCCGCCGATGTTGCGGGTGCCGCCCGATCCGGCGCCGACATCGTGAAGCGCCTCTTCCATCGCGGCGATCACCTTGGGGTGCTGGCCCATCGCGAGATAGTCGTTCGAACACCAGACGGTGATCGGCTTCGGCCCGTTATGCCCCGCAAAGCAGCGCGCATTGGGGAACGCGCCCTTGTTGCGCAGGATGTCGATGAAGACGCGATAGCGCCCCTCGGCATGGAGGCGGTCGATCGCCTGTGAAAACGCGCGCGAATAATCGACTCGCGCGCCCAGGGGGGCAGAGCCAACGGAGTCGATACCAACGGTCATGCGGCGCGGATTACGCCTGTCCGCCGCCGATTTCCAGCCCCTTGCGTAGAAGCCGAAGTGCTCGGCGTCGAAGACGACGTCGGCCTGCCAGCCTATAACGCCTCCAGCCGCGCGAAGCCCCGCGCCGCCAGCGCCGGGGCGAGCGCGCGCTCCTCCTCGCCCAGCCGGGTGAACACCGCGATTCCCGGCGCGGGCACCGCGGGCCAGTCGTCGCCTGCGGTCAGCGCCGCGATCCGGCGCGCGATCCCCGCGCCCCCGTCGACGAAGCGGATCGGGCGCGGCGCCGCGGCGGCGGCCAGGTCCGCCTCGACCAGCGGAAAATGGGTACAGGCGTTGACGATCACGTCGATTCGCTCGCCGCCTGGCTGGTCGAACAATCCCGCCAGCACCGCGACGAAATCGGCCGGATCGGTCGCGCGCCCGTGCAGCCGCGCCTCCGCCAGCTCGACCAGCGCCGCCGACCCGTGGCGCACCACGGTGCAATCCTGCGCGAACCGCGCCGCCAGGTCGTCGACATAGCGCTGGCGCACGGTCGCATCGGTGCCGAGCACCCCGATCGTCCGGGTCGTGCTGAGCGCCGCGGCCGGGCGGATCGCGGGCACCGTCCCGACGATTGGCACGTCGAGCGCGGCGCGGACATGCGCCAGCGCGATCGTCGATGCGGTGTTGCACGCGATCACGATCAGCCGCGGCTGATAGCGTTCCGCCAGCCGCCCGAGCAGCGCGGGGACCCGCGCCGCGATCTCGTCCTCGGTCCGCGTGCCATAGGGAAACCCCGCCGAATCGGCGGCATAGACGAACGACGCCCGCGGCACGGCCGCGCGCGCCGGCCCCGCGATCGACAGGCCACCGACGCCCGAATCGAAGAACAGGATGGGCCGATCGTCCATCGCCGCGCTGTATCGCGCCACTGCCCCGGGGCCAAGCGCGCGACGACCGGGATCGCGATAGTGTTGGCGGGGCGCGATGTTCGCGTTATGTACGGAGACGACTGGGGGGCTATCGTGCAGACCGAGATTCTATGGACGGCACCGGCGGCGGCGCTCGCGCTCGGCTATCTGCTGGGCTCGATCCCCTTCGGCATCCTGCTGACGCGGATATTCGGGGCGGGCGACCTGCGCACGATCGGATCGGGCAGCATCGGCGCGACCAACGTGCTGCGGACCGGACGCAAGGGGCTGGCGGCGGCGACGTTGCTGCTCGATCTGGCGAAGGGCGCCGCCGCGGTCTGGCTGGTCGCGTGGTTGCTGCCGGGTAACGAGGCGCTCGCGGCGGCGGCGGCCTTTATCGGCCATTGCTATCCGGTCTGGCTGAAATTCAACGGGGGCAAGGGTGTCGCGACGCTGATGGGTGTCGTGCTGGCGCTCTACTGGCCGCTGGGTCTGGTCTATGCGGTCATCTGGCTGGGGCTGCTCGCGGCGCTGCGGCTGTCGTCGGTCGCGGGGATGGTCGCCGCGATCGGGGCGCCGGTGTCGGCGGCGCTGTTCGGACGGTTCGATTATGTGATGCTGTTACTCGCGCTCGCGATGATCGTGGTGTGGAAACATCGCGCCAATATCGAACGATTGCTCGCGGGGACCGAACCCAGGGTCGGGCGGTCGCGTGGTTGACGACGCCGCGGCGCGGCTGCGGCTGATCCGCACCGCGGGGATCGGCCCGGTCACCTATCGACAATTGATCGCGCGCTTCGCCACCGCCGCCGCGGCGATCGAGGCGCTGCCGACGCTGGCACGGCGCGGCGGGGGAAAGCCGCCGACGCTGGCCGATCCCGCCGCGATCGATCGGGAAATGGCGGCCACCGCGCGACTGGGCGCCCGTTATGTCTTCATCGGCGAACCCGATTATCCGGCGCTGCTGGCGGAGATCGACAACCCGCCCCCCGCGCTGATCGTCCGCGGCGACATCGCGCTGGCGCATCGTCCCACGATCGGCATCGTCGGTGCTCGCAACGCCTCGGCCGCCGCCTGTCGTTTCGCCCGCCAATTGGGGCATGATCTGGCCGCGGCGGACACCAGCGTCGTATCGGGGCTGGCGCGCGGGATCGATACCGCTGCGCATGTCGGCGCGGGTTCCGCCACGATCGCGGTCATCGCCTGCGGGATCGATGTCGTCTTCCCGCCCGAAAACGCAGCGCTGCAGGAACGCATCGCGACCGATGCGCTGCTGATCGCCGAACAGCCGCCGGGCACCGAACCGCGCGCGCGCCATTTCCCCTATCGCAATCGCATCATCGCGGGGCTTGCATCGGGGACGATCGTGGTCGAGGCCGCGCCCAAATCGGGGTCGCTCATCACCGCACGACTCGCGACCGAGGCGGGGCGGGAGGTGATGGCGGTGCCGGGCAGCCCGCTCGATCCGCGTGCGCAGGGGTGCAATCTGCTGATCCGCGAGGGGGCGACGCTGATCCAGTCCGCCGCCGACGCGCTCGAACAGATTCGCCCGATCGACCCGCGCAGCGTCCGGACGCCGGTCGATCCCTTTGCGGGGCCGCCCCCCGCCGACGCGGACGATGCCGACCGCCGCCGCATCACCGACCTGCTCGGCCCGGTCGCGGTGCCGGTCGATGAACTGATCCGCCAATCCGCGCTGCCGCCCGCGATCGTCCAGACCGTCCTGCTCGAACTCGAACTCGCCGGGCGGCTCGATCGCCACGCCGGTGGGCGGGTCAGCCTGGCGTAGCGCCCCGGCGCCGCAACAGCAGCGAGATGATCGGGCTACCGATCACCAGCACGCCCAGCGCGATCCACGGCGACACCATCCCGCCCGCAAAGGCGAGCGACCCGATCAGGATCGGGATCCAGCTCGCCCGCAGATGCGGATACAGCATGTCGGCGGCGACGTCGGTGCGGCGCAGCGCCTCGTCGCGGATCGCGATCCGGACGATTCGCCGGTTGAGCAGACCGAGCAGCACCAGCCACACGGCATAGAAGCCGACCGCGACGCGCAGCTGGACATATTCGCCGACGACCGCGGTCGGAAACGGCATGAAGGCGACCGCCAGCAACAGGTACAGATTCGCCCAGACCAGCTTCTGGCTGGTCGCGCGCAACTGCCCCATGATCATATGGTGCGACACCCAGAACCGCCCGAGCACCAGAAAGCTAACCAGAAACCCGATGTAATTGGGAATCAAGTCGAGCAGACCCTGCGCCAGCAACGTTTCGTCGAGCCGCGCGATGTGCGGCACCTTTACCTCGACGACCAACAGCGTCATCGCGATCGCGAACACCGCATCGGAAAAGAACGTCATCCGTTCCAACTGTGTGCGGTCGTGCTCGTGATCCACCACGGCGCTTGACGTCATTTCGGAATGCCCCCCATCCTCGCGCGTACACGTAAGGACATCATACCACCGCCATGCAGCTCGTCATCGTCGAATCGCCCGCCAAGGCGAAGACCATCGAACAATACCTGGGTTCGGACTATCGCGTCCTCGCGAGCTACGGCCATGTCCGCGATCTGCCGCCGAAGGACGGATCGGTGAACCCCGACGACGGCTTTGCGATGGAATGGGAAAATTACGCCGACAAGGCGAAACAGCTGAAGGCGATCGCGGATCTGGCGAAGACCGCCGACCGCCTGATCCTGGCGACCGATCCCGATCGCGAGGGGGAGGCGATTTCGTGGCATGTCCAGGAGGTGCTGGCCAAGCGCAAGGCGCTGCCCAAGGATGTCCAGCGGGTGACGTTCAACGCGATCACCAAGGCGGCGGTGACGACCGCGATGCAGAACCCGCGCGCGCTCGATGAAGATCTGATCGATGCATATCGGGCCCGGCGCGCGCTCGATTATCTCGTTGGCTTTACGCTGTCGCCGGTGCTGTGGCGCAAATTGCCCGGTGCCAAGTCGGCGGGCCGCGTCCAGTCGGTGTCGTTGCGGCTGATCGTCGAGCGCGAGCGGGAGATCGAGGCGTTTCGGGCGCAGGAATATTGGTCGGTCACCGCCAGCCTCGAACAGGATGGCACCGCCTTCACCGCGCGGCTGACCCAGTGGGAGGGGAACAAGCTCGACCGATTGTCGATCGGTAACGAAGGCGACGCCCTGCGCGCGAAACAGGCGGTCGTGGACGGGCGGTTCTCGGTCCATTCGGTCGAGACGAAACCTGCGACCCGCAATCCGCCGCCGCCCTTCACCACATCGACGCTGCAACAGGAAGCCGCACGCAAGCTGGGTTTTTCGGCCGATCACACGATGCGGATCGCGCAGGGGCTCTACGAAGACGGGTCGATCACCTATATGCGGACCGATGGCGTCCAGATGGACGGCAGCGCGATCAGCGCCGCGCGGCTGGCGATCGCCGACCGTTACGATGCGGGCTATGTCCCCGATTCGCCGCGCCAATATCAGACCAAGGCCAAGAACGCGCAGGAAGCGCATGAGGCGATTCGCCCGACCGATTTTTCGAAGGACCGCACCGGCGGCGGCGACCACGCCCGCCTCTACGACCTGATCTTCAAGCGCGCGCTGGCCAGCCAGATGGCGTCGGCCCGGATGGAGCGCACGACGGTCGATCTGGCCGACGGCACCGGACGCACGATGCTGCGCGCGACGGGGCAGGTCGTGCTCTTCCCCGGCTTCCTCGCACTCTACGAAGAGGGACGCGACGACAGCGAGGATGAAGATGCGCGCCGTCTGCCCCGCCTGCGCGAGGGCGATGCACCGGCGAAGAAATCGGTCGACGCCGAACAGCATTTCACCCAGCCGCCCCCGCGCTTTTCCGAAGCATCGCTGGTCAAGCGGATGGAGGAACTCGGCATCGGGCGCCCGTCGACCTATGCCTCGATCATCAAGACGCTCAAGGATCGCGACTACGTCCGGATCGAGAAGAACCGGTTCTTTGCCGAAGAGAGCGGGCGATTGGTCACCGCGTTTCTGGAGCGGTTCTTCCAGAAATATGTCGCCTATGACTATACCGCCGATCTCGAGGAGGAACTCGACGACGTGTCCGGCGGGCGCGCGGCGTGGCAGGCGGTGCTCGAAGCATTCTGGCGCGATTTCAAGCCGCGCACGACCGAGGTCATGGATTTCAAACCGAGCGAGGTGACCGCCGAGCTCGACATCTTCCTCGGTGACTATCTGTTCCCCGACAAGGCCGATGGCAGCGACCCGCGACTGTGCCCCAATTGCGGGGAAGGCAAGCTGGCGTTGCGCGGGGGCAAGTTCGGTGCGTTCATCGCCTGCTCCAACTATCCCGAGTGCAAATACACCCGCCGCTTCGCGCAGCCCGGTGGCGAAGGCGAGGATGCGACGCCCGAAGGCCTGGGCAAGGACCCCGAGACGGGGCTGGAGGTCGAGCGCAAGTCGGGACGGTTCGGCCCCTACATCCAGCTGGGTGAGGGCAAGGAGGCGAAACGCGCGTCGATCCCCAAGGATTTGCCGAACGGGGGCGAACTCGACCTCGAATGGGCGCTGAAACTCCTCTCGCTGCCGCGCACGATCGGCAATCACCCCGAAACGGGCGAACCGATCGAGGCCGCGATCGGGCGGTATGGACCGTATCTGAAACATGCGGGCAAATATGCGCGGCTGCAATCGACCGCGGACGTGTTCGAAACCGGGATGAACGCGGCGGTGGTGAAGCTGGCCGAGGCCGCGGCGGGTGGCGGGCGTGGTCGCGGTGCGGCACGCGAACCGCTGCGCATCCTCGGGCCGCATCCGCGTACCGAACTCGAGATCAAGCTGATGGAGGGCCGCTACGGCGCCTATGTCACCGATGGCGAGACGAATGCGACGCTGCCCAAATCGATCGAGCAGGCCGCACTGACCCTCGAAGAGGCCGCACAGTTGCTCGACGATCGCGCCGCGCAGGGTCCGGCGAAGGGCAAGAAGAAGCCGGTCAAGAAAGCCGCGCCCAAAAAGACGGCGGCGAAGAAAGCCCCCGCGACGACCGCCGCCAAAAAAGCGCCTGCGAAAAAGGCACCGGCCAAGAAAGCCGCGCCGAAAAAGGCTTCGGCTGCGGACGGCGACGCATGATCCCCGCCGTCGCATTGATGTTGCTTGCGCCCGTGGCGATCGCGCAGACGACACCGCCCGCCTTTCACGCCGGGCCGGTCTTCCCGGTCTATGGCAAGATCGCGACGGTCGACAGCGATATGCCGATTCCACCCGGCACCGTGTTCAAGGTCGCGTTCGACGTATCGGAACGGGCCAAGCCGGGGGAGGTCAACCGCGGGTTCGACAGCGTCGCACGATTCGTGAATATGCATGTCGCAGCGGGCGTTCCGATCCGCGACATCCACGTCGCGATCGTCGTTCATGGCCAGGCGGGGATCGATCTGCTGACCGCGGCGGCCTATGCCAAGCGGTCGGACGGCGCGGCCAACGCCACGGCACCGCTCATCGATCAGCTGCTTGCCCGTGGCGTGCGCATCTATCTGTGCGGCCAGAGCGCGGCGGGGCTGTCGATCGCGAAGCCCGATATCATGCCCGGCGTCGACATGGCGCTATCGGCGATGACCGCCTTCGCGCTGCTTCAGCAGCAGGGGTATAGCGTCAATCCGTTCTGAGAGCGGCGCGATGGCCGTCCGGTCGAGGATTTACGCCGCACGGCGCTGCATCGATCCCAGCCAGGCACGGGCGGCGGCCTGTGCCGTCGCGATTTCGCGGGCGGTCATGTCCTCGGCGATATCGGCGCGCGCACCCGCGGCGCAATCGAGCCCCGACACCGCAGCGAGGTTGAAATACTTATGCGCCTCGATCAGGTCGATCGCGACTCCGGACGCACCGGTCGAAAAACAGACGCCCAGGTCGTAGAGCGCATCGGGATTGCCGCGCGCGGCATCGCGCATCCGGCTGTCGATCAGCAACTGCGAATTCTTGAGACTGCTACCCATGATGTGGGCCCCCTTATTGCCCTGGGAAACAGCCTGCCTCGATTCGTGTCACCAAATGGTTAACGCCGATTAGTCATGTTCGATCGCGATATTGTCGATCAGCCGGGTCGACCCCATCCGCGCCGCCGCCAGCAAGCGCCGTGGCCGATCGGCCCCGGGATTTTCCGCCAGCGTCTCGGCGTCCGCCAGCGCGATATAGTCGATCGTGAACCCCGCCGCGATCAGCGTCGCGCGCGCATCCGCCAGCGCGCCATCGACGTCGTCGCCGCGACCGATGCTCCGTGCCGCCACGCCGAGCGCGCGCGGCAGGGCGACCGCCTTCGCGCGCTCGTCCTCGTCGAGATAGATGTTGCGCGACGACAGCGCGAGGCCATCGTCGTCGCGCTGGGTGGGCACCCCGACGATGTCGATCATCCGGTCCATGTCGGCGACCATCCGGCGGATGACCGCCAGCTGCTGAAAATCCTTTTCGCCGAAATAGGCGGTATCGGGGCGGACCTGGTTGAACAATTTGGTGACGACGGTCGCGACCCCGTCGAAATGCCCCGGCCGCGACGCGCCGTCGAAGGTTTCGCTGACCCCGCCGACGCTGATCGTCGTCGCAAAGCCATCAGGATACATCGCCTCGACCGTCGGTAGCCAGACGAGGTCGCATCCCGCCGCCTCGAGCATCCTGAGATCGGCCTGTTCGCGCCGGGGATAGCGCGCCAAATCCTCGTTCGGGCCGAACTGGCGCGGATTGACGAAGATCGACGCGACGATCTTCACCCCCGGTCGACGCGCCGCCTCGACCAGCGCGACATGGCCCGCATGCAGCGCGCCCATCGTCGGGACGAGCGCTATCGTCGCCCCGTCCGCACGGAAACCCGCCACCGCGTCCCGCAACGCGTCAATTTCCCGGACGATGTCCACCGCAAACCCCTCGAACAATGAGCGCGCGGCTTCTATGAAGGCTCGGAACACCGATCAACCGAATTGCGCCAAGAGGAAACCGCTTTGCCCCAGGGGCCTCACGTCATCGTCTTCGCCAATGAAAAGGGCGGCACCGGGAAATCGACCACCGCGGTCCACGTCGCGATCGCGCTCGCGGCAAAGGGTGCCCGCGTCGCCTGCCTCGATCTCGATCATCGCCAGCGAACCGTCGGGCGGTATCTCGACAATCGCGCGGCGACGATCGCCCGCACCGGCAGCGACCTGCCGATGCCGGTCCATGCGACGCTTACCGACCAGACCGAGGATGCGTTCGAACGCGTGTGGGGCGATTTGTCCGCGGACGCCGATTATCTGGTCGTCGATACGCCGGGCCGCGACGATCATTTCGCGCGCACCGCCGCTGCCCTGTCGAACACGCTGGTCACGCCGATGAACGACAGTTTCGTCGATTTCGACCTGATCGGCCAGGTCGATCCCGAAACCTATCAGGTCACCCGACCGAGTTTCTATTCGGAGCTGATCTGGGATGCGCGCAAGCAACGCGCCCGCGCCGACGGGACCCAGATCGACTGGGTCGTGCTGCGCAACCGGCTCCAGCATATCGAGGCGAAGAACATGCGCCGGGTGTCGGAGGCACTGTCGCAACTTGCCAAGCGCGTCGGGTTTCGCATCATCCCGGGTCTGGGCGAACGCGTGATCTATCGCGAACTATTTCCCGCAGGGTTGACGATGATCGATTCGAAGGAATTCGGATCGATGGGCCTCGCGCATGTCGCCGCGCGGCAGGAATTGCGCGAAATGATGGCCGCGTTGCAGCTGCCCGAACCCGCGACGCCCCAATTCGCATGATGCAGCGCCCGTGATCCACTGGCTCATCGCGATCGCATGCATCTGGGTCGCCTGGACGTATCTGAAGCCTAAAAAGCCCAAACGACTGCCCGTCGCGTCGGCGGCGGAGGCCTGCGCGGTGCTCGGCGTCGCCGCGGACGCGGACGCCGACACGATCCGCGCCGCGCACCGGCGGCTGGCGGCACAGGTTCACCCCGATCGCGGCGGATCGGTCGACCTGGCCCGCCGGGTCAACGCGGCGCGCGACCTGTTGCTGAAGGGCCGATGACGCACGTCTTCGCACGCACGATCCTGCGTGAATACGACATCCGCGGCACGGTGGGCACGACGCTGTCGACCGCCGACGCCTATGCGGTGGGCCGCGGCTTCGCGACTGTGGTGCGCGACGCGGGGGGCAGTCGCGTCGCGGTCGGCTACGATGGGCGGCTGACGTCCCCCATGCTCGAGGCGGCGCTGGTCGAGGGGCTGGTCGCATCGGGGGTCGACGTCGTCCGGATCGGGCTCGGCCCGACCCCGATGCTCTACTGGTCCGAAGCGCATCTACAGGTGGATGGCGGCATCCAGGTAACCGGCAGCCACAATCCCCGCGATGACAATGGCTTCAAGCTGGTACTGCGCCACCGATCGTTTTTCGGCGCAGCGATCCAGCAGCTGGCGCAGCGCGCCGCCACGGGCGACTGGGCAAGCGGTGACGGCACCGTGACCGACGTCGCGATCCTCGATGCCTATGTCGCGCGGCTGATGGCGGGCTATACCGGCGGCACCTACCGGATCGGGTGGGATTGCGGCAATGGCGCGAGCGGCCCGGTCATCGAGCAGCTGGTGAAGCTCCTGCCGGGTGAGCATCATGTGCTCCATGCCGATGTCGACGGCGATTTTCCGCATCATCATCCCGATCCCACGATCGAGGCGAACCTGGCCGATCTGAAACAGCTGGTCGCCGAGAGAAACCTCCATTTCGGCGTCGCCTTCGATGGGGATGGCGACCGGATCGGGGCAGTCGACGCGCAGGGCCGCGTCGTCTGGGCGGATCAGCTTCTGTCCATTTTGGCGCAACCTGTCCTCGCCGCGCTGCCGGGCGCGACGATCATCGGCGATGTGAAGGCCAGCAGCGCGCTGTTCGACCGGATCACCGCGCTGGGCGGGACCCCGCTGATGTGGAAGAGCGGGCACAGCCTGATGAAGGAGAAACTCCATGCCACCGGCGCACCGCTGGCGGGAGAGATGTCGGGGCACATCTTTTTCGCGCATGATTTCTACGGGGTCGACGATGCGCATTATGCCGCGATCCGGCTGATCGGGGCCCTGCACGACACCGGCCGGTCGCTGGGCGATCTGCGCGACGCGCTGCCCGATTATGTCTCCACACCAGAGCTGCGCTTCGCGGTCGCGGAGGCGCGCAAGGTCGGGATCGTCGATGATGTGGTCGCGCGCCTCGCCGCAGACGGCGCGATCGTCGACCTGACCGATGGCGCGCGCGTGACGACGCCCGATGGCTGGTGGCTGCTGCGGGCATCGAACACCCAGGCCGCGCTGACCGTGCGGGCGGAGGCGCGCGACCCCGCCGCGCTCGATCGCCTGCTGGCCGCGATGGATGCGCAGCTGGCGGCATCGGGCGTCGCGCGCGATTGACACCGCCCCACCCGCGCGTAGGAATTCCGCGATGCCCGCGACCTATCTCGCCGAACGCAAGGTCGACCGTTTTCGGTCGAGTACCGGACGCTGGCTGGCGGGCAGCGGCGTCGGTTGGCTGACGATCCTGTCGTGCGCGGTCGGGGTGGGGCTGGTCATCATCGCCGCGCGCTGGCTCAGCAACCGCGCGGCGACCTATGAGATCACGGACCAGCGATTGATCATCCACCGCGGCCTGTTCCTGAAATCGATCGACGAGATCGAACTATATCGCATCAAGGACGTCCGCGTCGATTTCTCGATCATCAACCAGATCACCGACATCGGCACGATCACGATCACCTCGACAGACCGCACCACGGGCCACAGCGCCTTCGTCCTGCGCGACATCCCCGCCGCGCGCGAACGGCGCGAAGGGCTGCGCCGCCTGGTCGATCGCGCGCGCCAGTTGCGCGGTGTGCGCGAGCTAGATGTCGATGCGGAGGACCGCTGGTCCTGACCGATCGCCATGTCCGGACTGGATATCGGGCGCGATAACGCCCACGTCGGTGCGCTATGGCTCCCCCACCCCTTCCCCAGATCGTCCGCGTCATCGACCTCGAAACAACCGGCAGCGCCCCGCCCGCGCACGGCGTGTGCGAAATCGGGTGGCAGGATGTCGCACTCGGCAAGGATGGCCGGTGGGACCTATATGGCGAGGGGGGGAGCATCCTGGTCAACCCGGGCCGGGCGATCCCCCCGATCACCCAGGCGATCCACCACATCCTCGACGAACAGGTCGCCGATGCGCCGTGGTGGCATGATGTCGCGCGCCGCGTGCTCGATCCCTATCCCCGCCGCCTGGCACTCGCCGCGCATCGCGCCGATTTCGAACAGCAATTCTGCACCCCCGCGCTGACCCATGGCGCCGAATGGATCTGTACGTGGAAATGCGCGCTGCGGCTGTGGCCCGACAGCCCCAGCTTTTCGAACCAGGTGCTGCGCTATTGGCGGCGCCCGGCGGGGCTGGAGCATGAACGCGGGCTGCCGATCCATCGCGCCTTTCCCGATGCCTATGTCACCGCACATCATCTACGCGACCAGCTGAACGAGGCGAGCCTCGCACAGCTGATCGACTGGTCGCGGACGCCTGGGCTGATCCCGCGGGTTCGCTATGGCCCGGATCGCGGCAAGGAATGGCGCGAACTCGATCACGATACGCTGATGGCCTTCCTCACCGATCGCGATCCCGACATTCGCTTCACGGCCAATCACGAAATGGACCGGCGGCGTGGCGGCGGGTCGGTCGGCAAGGCGACCCCGCAGGACCTGCTGCTCTGACGCATGCCATTGTCTTCGCCCGGGCTTGGGATTAGCCTTGGTTGCCTTAGCTTTAGCCCGGCGTATCGGGGCGACAGGGAGGCTGACATGAAGCGCAGGCCGCGCACCGCCGCGATGGTGTGGCTGAGTATCATCGGCGTCGCGGCGAGCATCGGCGGCGGGCTGATCGCGGCGAACTATGCGGTCGGCGGGCTCGACCCATTCTATCGGTCGCGGGTGGCACAGCCCTGGTCGCCCACCATCGCCAGCGACGATGTACCGGTCGTGCGAGACGATGGCATCCTGCCCTCCGCCACGCCTTCGCCCTCAGCCTCGCCCAGGATGGCCGACCCGACGCTGGCGTCCACGACCGCGCCCGTGTCGTTACCGGACTATGCCGATCCCACCGACTGGGACGCGATCGATGCCAAGGCGCAACGCGACCTCGACCATGCGCTGGCACTGGCCGAGGCGCCGGTCGCCGCTCTGCCGCCAGCGTTCGTCCAAGCCGATCCCCCGCCGCCCCGCGCCCGCCCGCAACCGATGGCACCGCCCGCAGCCGATTCCCCAGGAGGACCGGCAACACCGAATGGAACGCTGATCTACTGAACCGGCGCGTCGGGCATTGGTTAGCCTGTTCCACGATGGCGATTGCGTGCGAAACCGGGCAGAAGAACGCCTATTCGAGCGGAGGGAGAGAATAGGCATGACACGACCAGGGCGCGCACCGACCGACACGGGTCGTCGGTGATGGCGGGACGTTTCTACGACGACTGGACGGTCGGCGACACCATCGTTCATGACATCCGGCGGACGGTGACCGAGACCGACAATCTGCTGTTCACGGTCATGACCCATAATCCGCAGCCGCTGCATCTCGATGCCGAGGCGGCGGGCGCGAGCGAATTCGGGCGGATCCTCGTCAACGGCACCTTCACCTTCGCGCTGATGGTCGGGCTGTCGGTCGGCGACACCACCCTGGGGACGCTGGTCGCCAATCTGGGTTACGACAAATTGGTGATGCCCAAGCCAGTGTTCATCGGCGACACGTTGCGGGCGGAAACCGAGGTCCACGACCTGAAGGACAGCCGGTCACGCCCCGGCGCCGGAATCGTCACCTTCGCGCACCGGCTGCTCAACCAGCGCGACGAAATCGTGTGCCAGTGCCTGCGCAGCGCGCTCATCAACCGGTCCCCGGCGTAAGACCACGTTTCGACGGCTCATCGACGCACCACGCTATCCTGCCCGATGAGGCACAGGATAGCGTGGCCAGCGTCAGCCGTTACACGTCGAGATTGGCGACGTTCAGCGCATTGTCCTGGATGAATTCGCGGCGCGGCTCGACGACTTCGCCCATCAACTGGGTAAAGATCATGTCCGCCGCCGAACTATCCTCGGTCGTGACGCGCAGCATCGTGCGGTTCGACGGATCGAGCGTGGTCTCCCACAATTGTTCGGCGTTCATCTCACCCAGCCCCTTGTAGCGCTGGATCGACAGCCCCTTGCGCCCAGCGGTCAGGACCGCTTCGAGCAGCTGGCTGGGTCGCGACACGATCGCCTCGCCCCGCGCGGCGGTGACGGGTTCGGCGGCCTCGCCATCGTCCCCCTCGCCATCGACATCGGGCGCCGTCTCGGTCGCGGCGGGGGCGTTCTTCGATGAGACCAGCTTGCCGGGCTTGGCATAGGTGTCAGCCTGTTCGGCGGACAGCGTGTGGAGCTTGCGCGCCTCCGCCGATGCCAGGAACGATGCCTCGACGATATGATGATCGGTCACCCCGCGCCACAGCCGTTCGAAGTGGATCCCGCCCTCTTCGGTCAGCGCTGCGGTCCAGCGCGAATCCTGGTCGCCCGCGTCGAGCTGGCCGACGACGCTCGCCAGCCGTGACTGCCGTTCCTCGCGCGATGCCGCAGGATCGAGGACCCCGCCCAGCGCCAGCGCTTCGATAATCCCGTAATCATAGCGGCGCGGCACATAGCGGGCGAGGCTGCGCATCCGCCGTGCGTGATCGACCAGGCTGCGCAGGTCGGCGCCCGTTCGCGGCCCGGCGACGGTTTCATAGACCAGCGCACCGACACCCGCCTCGACGAGATATTCGTCCATCGCGGCATCGTCCTTGAGATAGACTTCGGATCGGCCCTTGGTCGCCTTGTACAGCGGCGGCTGCGCGATGAAGAGATGCCCGCGTTCGATCAGTTCGGGCATCTGCCGATAGAAGAACGTCAGCAGCAACGTGCGGATATGCGCACCGTCGACATCGGCGTCGGTCATGATGACGATCTTGTGATAGCGCAGCTTGTCCGCGTTGAAATCGTCGCGCCCGATCCCGGTCCCCATCGCCTGGATCAGCGTCCCGATCTCGCGGCTCGCGATCATCCGGTCGAACCGCGCGCGTTCGGTGTTCAGGATCTTGCCACGAAGCGGCAGGATCGCCTGGAAATGCCGGTCGCGGCCCTGCTTCGCCGAACCGCCAGCCGAATCGCCCTCGACCAGAAACAATTCGCTCTTGGCGGGATCGCGTTCCTGGCAATCGGCCAGCTTGCCGGGCAGGCTGGCGATATCCATCACCCCCTTGCGCCGGGTCAGTTCGCGCGCGCGCTTGGCGGCTTCGCGCGCGGCGGCGGCGTCGATGATCTTGCCGACGATCGCCTTGCCATGGCCGGGATTTTCCTCGAGCCATTCGGCCAGCTTGTCCGCCATCAGGCTTTCGAGCGGCTGGCGCACTTCGGAACTGACCAATTTGTCCTTGGTCTGGCTGCTGAATTTCGGATCGGGCAGCTTGACCGACACGATCGCGGTCAATCCTTCGCGCATGTCGTCGCCGGTCAGCGTCACCTTCTCCTTTTTCAGGAGTCCCGACTTGTCGGCATAATTGTTGAGCGTACGCGTCAGTGCGGCGCGGAACGCCGCCAGATGGGTGCCGCCGTCGCGCTGGGGAATGTTGTTCGTGAACGCCAGCACGTTTTCATAATAGCTGTCGTTCCATTCGAGCGCGACGTCGATCGTCACATCGTCGCGCGTCCCCGAAATCGCGACGGGTTCGGGCATCAGCGGCGATTTGGCGCGATCGAGATATTTGACGAACGCGGCGATCCCGCCCTCATAATAAAGCTCGACGGTCTTCGCCTCGTCATGCCGCGCATCGGTCAGGAACAGCCGCACCCCCGAATTGAGGAAGGCGAGTTCGCGATAGCGATGTTCGAGCTTGTCGAAATCGAAATCGGTGATCTTGAACGTCGCGGGGCTCGGGAAAAAAGTGACCCGCGTCCCCTTCTGCCCCGGCCCGGCAGGACCGACGATCTTGAGCGGGGCGACCGCGTCGCCGAACGCGAAGCGCATATAATGCTCCTCGCCATCGCGCCAGATCGTCAGGTCGAGCCATTCGCTGAGCGCGTTGACGACCGACACGCCGACGCCGTGCAGCCCGCCCGACACCTTGTACGCGTTTTCATCACTGGTGTTTTCGAACTTACCCCCGGCGTGGAGCTGGGTCATGATGACCTCGGCTGCCGACACGCCCTCCTCGGTGTGGATCCCCGTCGGGATACCGCGGCCATTGTCGGTCACCGATACCGATCCGTCGGCGTTCAGGACGATGTCGATCCGGTCGCAATGCCCCGCCAGCGCCTCGTCGATCGCATTGTCGCTGACCTCGAACACCATGTGGTGGAGGCCCGATCCATCGTCGGTATCGCCGATGTACATGCCCGGTCGTTTGCGGACGGCGTCCAGGCCCTTGAGCACCTTGATCGAATCGGCACCGTAATCCCCCTGGTTGGGGGTATTGGGATTGTTGTTCTGTGGCGTGGTTTCCATAGCGAGCATATAGGGATTCGCACCACGAAACGGAAGCGAAATGGCCCGCCGCATCGGGCGGGCCACCCCTGCGCGTCAATAGCGCGCGAAGCTGTCCGCCCGCTGGCCGAGCAGCGTCACCTCGACCCGGCGGTTCTGTCGCATCCCTGCGGGCGTCGCGTTGGTCGCGACGGGGTTCGCCTCGCCATGGCCGACCACGCTGAAGCGCGCGCGCGTGACGCCCATCTGGTCGAACGCGGCGCGCACGCTGTCCGCGCGCCGATCGCTCAGCGCCTGGTTATGCGCCGCCGTGCCGCGGCTGTCGGTATAGCCGTCGATCGCGACGCGCACCCCCGCATTCGCGCGCAGATAATCGGCCAGCGCGCGCAGCTTGTCGATCGCGCCGGGGCGCAGCACCGCGCTGTCGGTCGCGAACAACACGTCCTCCGACAAGGTCAGCGTCGCACCGCGCGCGGTCTGGCGAAAGCCGTAATCATGCATCGCGCGGCGATCCCAGCGCCCCGGGGTGACGACGCGTTCCTCGACCACGACGGTGCGATCTCGGCCCCGCGCATCCCAGTCGAACCGGTCGCGGCGCGGCCCTGCCTCCCGCGCGAAGGCATCGTTCGCCGCGCGCGCCTCGCGCGGGCTGACCCGGCCATCGCGATTGACGTCGAAATTGCGCATGACGAACGCCTGACCCCGCGCCGTCCCGCGCAGTTCGGGATAGAGGATGCGGACGCCCGCGCCGACCAGACGATAGTCGCCGCTGCGCCAGTCGAGCGTGCGCTGCGCCTGGGCGGGCGCGACACCGGCGATCAGGACCGCGGCCGAGGCCGCCAACACGGTAAAATGCTTCATGATGATTCTCCATGGCCCCCGCCATGGACACGGGATGCGACCCGCCGCTTGAACCACGCGTGAGCCTTCGCGACAGCCGCGGTTCAGCCAGCCGCGGTTCAGCCCGCCCGGGTTCAGCCAGCCGCTGGGTCAAGCGGGAGCGCATAATGGGTCCGCGCACCCGCCTCGGCGAACAGCGCGGCTTCGGTGCCCGTCATCCACACCTGACCCCGCCCGGCCAGCCGCTCGAACAGCGCCGCCCGGCGCGCGGGGTCGAGGTGCGCGGCAACCTCGTCGAGCAGCAGGATCGGCGGACTGCCGGTGCGTTCCGCGACCAGATCGGCATGCGCGACGACGATGCCGAGCAGCAACGCCTTTTGTTCGCCGGTCGAGGCCAGCGCTGCCGCCTGTCGCTTGCCGACATGCGTCACCATCAGGTCGACCCGGTGCGGCCCGACCAGCGCGCGCCCCGCCGCCGCGTCCCGCGCGCGCGACTGTCGCAGGTCGCTGGCCAGCCGGTCGCCATCGCCCTGCCACCCCTCCAGCGCCAGCGCCGCGCGCGCGAACACGCCGTCGGGCTGATCCGCCAGCCGCTCGCCGAGCAGCGCCACCGTCTGCCGCCGCGCGGCATCGATCGCGGCGCCATGATCGGCCATCTGCGCCTCCAGCGCCGCGATCCAGTCGGCATCGGGGCTGGAGTCGTCGCCCAACAGGCGATTGCGCGCGCGCATCGCGGCTTCGTAGCGGGCGCTGTGCCGGGCATGGGCGGGCGACAGCGCCAACGTCAGCCGATCGAGAAACCGGCGACGCTCGCCGGCAGGCTCGACGAACAATCGGTCCATCGCCGGGGTCAGCCACAGGATCGTCAGCCATTCGGCCAGCGTGTTCGCGGTCGCCGTCGCACCCTGCACCCTCACCACGCGGCGATCGGGGGCGGCGGCCAGCGTGCCGGTCGCGATCTCCACGCCGTCCGCGCCGACGGGCGCGACCGTGGCGGCGACACCGAACCCGCCCGGCCCATCCTGTCGCGCCATATCTGCCAACGCCGCGCGCCTGAGCCCGCGACCGGGGGCGAGCAGCGACAGCGCCTCGAGGATATTGGTCTTGCCCGCGCCATTGTCGCCCGTCAGCACGACGAACCCCGCGCCGGGCGTCAACGCCAGCGCGGGGTGGTTGCGGAAATCGGTCAGGACCAGACGCGCGATCATCGCGCCTGCTGTAACGATATTGGCGCCGCGGTGTCAGCCGTTACGCGGCGCTGCGCGTCAGGCCGCGAGCCGATCCGGCGTCGCCGCCGCCTGGTCACGTCGTTCGCTCAGATAGGATGCCATCGCCGGGCCCAGTTCGCGCTGCGCCTGTTTGTAGATCACCGGTTCGCGGATGTTGAGCCGTCGGCGCGCGGCCTCCAGCGGTTCGTGCAGCAGCGTCAGATAATCCTCGCCCGACACCCATTTCGCCTGGCGCCCGTGGCGATATCCTTCCCACACGGCCTTGGCGAACAGCCGACCGCCGGTCACCTTGATGCTCTTCAGCGCCGCCGCGCCGCCGATGAAGGCCCAGCCCAGCCCGCCGACCTGCGCATAGCTGAACGCGACCAGCGCCGCCTCCCCCATGCTCTCGTCGGCCTTATAGCCGGTAAGCACATGCCAGATGTCATGCGTGTCGCGTACCCGCCGCCCGAACCAGGCATAGGGATGCGCCAGATCGTCCTCGCTGGGCTCCAGCTTCGACACCGCGACCAGCCCGTCGGCGGAATAGCCCGTCGTTTCGAGAAAATCGCGATAGGCCGCGCCCACGGTGCCCGGCGCAAAGGAGGCGACGAAGGCCGGATCGGAGAATCGTTCGGCCAGCTCGACCCGGTCGTACGCGATCCGTCCCCCCTGGTCGGTCGCGATCAGCTTGGCATAATTCATCGGCCCGTTGCCGACGTTCAGCGCGCGCATGATCCGGAAGACCTGCGTCGTATCGTCGCCATTGGCGAGAAGCTTGCGAATCGCATCGACAGCGGTTTTCCAGTCGCGACGACCCGTCGTACCGGGAAACGGGGGAAGCTTGGCCATGAGGTCACTCCTTACTGACAAGACTGTCAATAAGCGCGCGGAGCCACCCCGTCAAGCCGACGCTGGTGCGATCAGACCCGCATCGGCATCAGGACATAGAGCGCCGCCGCCTTGTCATTCTCCCGGATCAGCGTCGGTGCGGCGGCGTCGGCCAGATGAACCTCGACCATGTCGCCATCGATCTGGCCCAGGATGTCGAGCAGATATTTGCTGTTGAATCCGATTTCGAACCCCTGCGCGGCATAATCGCCCGGAACTTCCTCCGCCGCAGTGCCGTTTTCGGGGCTCGTCACCGACAGCGTGATCTTGTCGCGATCGAGCGCCATCTTCACCGCGCGGGTCTTTTCGGTCGCGATGGTCGACACGCGGTCGACGCCCTCCATGAAGCTCTTGGGATCGATCTTGAGGATCTTGTCGTTGCCGGTCGGGATGACGCGCGAATAATCGGGGAAGGTGCCGTCGATCAGTTTCGACGTCAGGATCGCATTGCCCAGGTCGAACCGGATCTTGGTCGGCGACAGCGATACGCCGACCGATCCGTCGACCTCGTCGAGCAATTTGCGCAGCTCCGCGATACATTTACGCGGCACGATCACGTCGGGCATCGCCTCGGCCCCCTCGGGTCGCGGCATCGTGACGCGGGCAAGCCGATGGCCGTCGGTCGCCGCCGCCTTCAGCACCGGCTGGCCATTGTCGTCGGCGACGTGGAAAAAGATGCCGTTCAGATAATAGCGCGTCTCCTCGGTCGAAATCGCGAAGCGCGTCTTGTCGATCACCTGCTTCAGCGTTTCGGCGGGCAGTTCGAACTGGGTCGGCAATTCGCCCTCGGCGATCACCGGGAAATCGTCGCGCGGCAACGTGCCCAGGCTGAAGCGCGCGCGCCCGGCGACGATCGTCATCCGCCCCTCCGCCGCGGTCAGCGACACCTGGCTTCCCTCGGGCAGCTTGCGCGCGATGTCGAACAGCGTGTGCGCGCTGACCGTCGTCGATCCGGGGGTGTCGACCGCAGCGGCGACGCTTTCGTTGATCTGCAGGTCGAGATCGGTCGCCATCATCCTCAGCGCGCCCTCGGCGGTCGCCTCCAGCAGGACGTTGGACAGGATCGGAATCGTATTCCGTCGCTCCACCACCGATTGCACGTGGCTCAGCCCCTTCAGGAGCGTTGCGCGTTCGATCGTCGCCTTCATCGTGATCCCCCGGCCCGCCTCACGAATCCTCGGGGGGCAACTCGGGTGTTTTCTAGCCAAAAAGAGGGGGCCGCGGCAAGCGCCGGACCCCCTCCCTTCGTGGTTAACGCATCAGTTTCCCGTGGAAAACCGGAGATCAGAAGCGGAATCCGACCCCCGCGACGACCTGATGGCGGTCGGTATCGACATCGAAGTTGTTGGTATTCGCGCCATTCGGATATTCCAGCCGGGCATCGCTGTAGTTCGAATAGCGATATTCGATCTTCGCATAGGTCCGCGGGCTCAGCGCCTTTTCGACACCCGCACCGACGCGAAACCCGTCGAGATTATAGCTGCGACCGGTGTTGGTGACCCCGTCGTTGCGCGTCAGGTCGAGCCGGGCGTTGGTGTAGCCGACCTTGCCGTAGACCATCGTCGTCGGGCTGACGATATAGCCCAGCCGACCGCCCAGATACAGGTCGCGCCCTGCCTTCACCCGGCCATAGCCGAAGTTGTTGGGGTTGATCGGGTTGTTGTCGACCTTGCTAGTCGATCCAGTGATCTCACCCTCCGCGCCGACGACGACCTGGCCGAATGCGACGTCATAGCCAAGGTCACCGCCGTACAGCAGCCCGTCGGCATGATTATTGTCGTCAATCGTCGAACCGTTGCCGCTGCCCGGCTGCAGGCGGTCATACCCCAGCATCACCCCGGCGCGCGGGCCCGTGAACGTCGATTCGGCGGTCTGCGCCATCGCTGGAACGGCGACCATCGTACCGGCAGCGGCGAGCAGGATCGAAAACTTACGCATGACATCACTCCATTGTTCGCACCCCGACGGGGGGTGGGCACGTCGAATGGTCGAGCCCCGCCAGAGGTTGCATGAACCTCAGATAAACACGGAAATCCGTTGCTTTTGCGCCACAGGGGGTTGAAACGATCGGGCATGACGACGCCTGCCGATCGCGATCCACATACCACCCCGAACACTTCCGATGTCGGCGCCCGCAAGGGTCGCGACTTCATCGCGCGCCATGGCGAAACCGTGTTCAACGCCGCGCGTCGATTGCAGGGGGATAATCTGCACACCCCGCTGACCCGCGCCGGTTTCGCCCAAGCCGACGAGATGGGGGCGGCGCTGGCCGCGCTGATCGGCCAACGCCCCGCGATGACTTTATGGTCGTCGTCGGCGGGACGCGCGCTCCAGACGCTGGCGGTAATCACCGAACGGCTGGATCTCGACTGGCATGATGCGCGCACCGACGATCGGCTGGTCGAAATCGGCATGGGCGCGTGGGGCGGTCGTTATTATGCCGATGTCGTCGCCGAATTCGGGGCGATCGTGACCGCGGACGGGCTGCTCCGCCCCGCCGCCGATGGCGAGGATTATCGCGGCATCGCGGCGCGGCTCGGCGGCTGGCTGGCCGACACCGCCGACGATACGGGCGACCGGCTCATCATCATGCATGGAATCTCCAGCCGGGTGCTGCGCGGCATGCTGACGGGCGCGGCCCCCCACCCCGAATTCGACGCCCCGATCCTGCCCGGACTGCCGCAGGGATCGGTCGTGATGATCGAACGCGGGGTTGAGACGGTGGTTCATCGCGGCACCGGTCACGCGCCCGCATGACGGCAGCGGGTGTCGCCCTCGGGTTGCTCGGCTTGGCGAGCGTGGCGGGCGGGCGCGACACGATCGGCGTCTATCACGGCTGGGGCGCGTTTCGCGATACCGCGCCTGCCCGCTGCTTCGCGATCGCCCGCCCGATCGCCGCGGGGGGACGCGTCGGCGGCTTCGCCAGCGTCGCGACCTTTCCGGACAGGGGGCTGCGCAATTCGGTCAGCATCCGGCTCAGCCGCGAACGCGATCGGTCGGCAGGCGTGACGTTGACCGTGGGGGAGCGCCGGTTCGATCTTGCCGCGAACAGTCGCGACGCCTTCGCGACCGATCTCGCCAGCGACCGCGCGCTCGTCGCCGCACTTCGATCGGGACGCAGCATGAGCGTCGAAGCCGTCGCCCCGGGCGGGCGCCCCTTCGCCGACGTCTACGCCCTGACCGGCGCCGCCACCGCCATCGACGCCGCCGCGCTGGCGTGCCGGGGACGGTGAGCCTCACCACCCGGCGCAGCGAGGCAATGGAAAATCGTCGCGCGATCGGCTATATGCAGCCGATGCAGACTTCCGCCGCCCTCATGCCCATCCCGGGGCATATTGATCCCGTGCCCGTTCCCCGCAGCTTCGTGCCCCGCAGCGACGGGCGGATCGACCTGCTCGGGCTGTCGCGGCTCGATCTGATGATGGCGCTCGAAACCTCGCAGCTCGATGCGAAACAGGCGAAGCTGCGGGCGAAACAGCTGTTCCACTGGATCTACAATCGCGGCGTCACCGATTTCTCGCTGATGACCGATATCGCGAAGACGATGCAGCCGTGGCTCGAACAGCGGTTCGTCATCAGCCGTCCGCAGGTGATCGAGGCGCAGGTGTCGACCGACGGGACGCGCAAATGGCTGCTGCGGTCGGACGATGCGCAGGACTATGAGATGGTCTTCATCCCCGACGCGGATCGGGGCACCCTGTGCGTGTCGAGCCAGGTCGGCTGCACGCTCAACTGCCGGTTCTGCCACACCGGCACGATGCGGCTGGTCCGCAACCTGACACCCGCCGAAATCGTCGGCCAGGTCATGCTGGCGCGCGACGCGCTCGGCGAATGGCCGTCGCAGCCCGAAGGGCGGATGCTCACCAACATCGTGATGATGGGGATGGGCGAACCGCTGTATAATTTCGACAATGTCCGCGACGCGCTGAAGCTTGTCATGGACGGCGACGGCCTGGCGCTCAGCAAGCGGCGGATCACGCTGTCGACCAGCGGCGTCGTGCCGATGATGGCGCGCGCGGGCCAGGAGATCGGAGTGAACCTGGCCGTCTCGCTCCACGCGGTGACGAAGGAGGTGCGCGACGAGATCGTGCCGCTCAACCGCAAATACGGGATCGAGGAGCTGTTGCAGGCGTGCGCCGATTATCCCGGCGCGAACAACGCGCGGCGGATCACGTTCGAATATGTGATGTTGCGCGACAAGAACGACAGCGACGCCGAAGCGCGCGAACTCGTCCGCTTGATCAAACATTATAATCTGCCGGCCAAGGTGAACCTGATCCCATTCAACCCCTGGCCCGGCGCGCCCTATGACACATCGACGCCCGATCGCGTCCGCGCCTTTTCGAACATCATCTTCGAGGCGGGTATCTCCGCGCCGATCCGCACCCCGCGCGGGCGCGACATCGATGCCGCCTGCGGCCAGCTGAAGACCAGCAGCGAGAAGAAATTGCGCGCCGATCTCGATCGTCAGGCCGAAGAAAAGCTCGCCGCCCTGGGCTGATGGACGGCAGGGCGGCGCTGCGCCACCGACGCGACCCCATCGGCGTTCCAGATAATACGGCCCGCCGCTCACCGGGAGCGACGGGCCGTGTCGTTACGTCAAAGGCAGCGGGTTCAGCCGACCCGTGTCGCATTGAGCGGGAAACTGCCGAAGGCGCCCGCACCGACGGTGCCGGTCATCGTGTCACCCTCTGCGGTCGCCTGGCAATCGAGCGTCATCGGCATCGGTACCGTCATCTGCTGTTTCCAGCTGATCGTCTCACCGCTGGCATCGCCGCCCAGATCGCTCGATCCCATCGCGCCGGACACGGTGCCCGCCCATTTGTCGCCCGCGGTCTTCACCGTCAGCGTCATCTTCTGGTCGCCCAGCGGGGATTTGACCACGCAATCCCACGTGCCATCGACATCAGCCATCGTTTCTCTCCGTTTCGTCGCTTCGATCACTTGCCGCCCATGACGGCGGCTGCGGGCAGTACCTCGACCGGCAGTCCCAACGTGTCAAGCTGGGGGCGCAGCTTGGCCTGATCGCCGATCACGACCCAGGTGATCTTGGCCGGATCGATCGCCGCCTTTGCCGCAGCGTCAAGCTCGGCTGCGGTCAGCGCACGCAATCGTGCGGGCAGTGTCGAATAATAATCGTCGGGGCGGCCATAGACGTCGTTGCTCTCCATCGCGGACAGCACCGCCGATCCCGATTCGAAGCGTCCGGGCAATTCGTTGATCGATCCTGCGATCGTCCGCGACAATTCGGCCGGCGTCACGCCCTTGCCCCCCACGAAGCTTGCGATCTGGCCGCGCAACGCCGCGATCGACGGCCCGGTCTGATCGGCCTGTACCGGGGCATAGATCATGTACGGCACCCGCTGCTGCACGGTGTAGAGCAACCCCTGCACCCCGTAGGACCAATGTTTGGTCTCCCGCAGGTCCATGTTGAGCCGTGACAGGAAACTGCCGCCCAGCACGTCGTTCGCCTGATCGAGGGGCACCAGATTGCCGGTGCCCTTTTCCGGCGTCAGCACGCCCGCGAAGATCAGCGACTGGGGCGTGTTGGGGCGATCGATCACGACGATCCGCCCCTTCGATTCGGGCAGGCTGGCGGTGAAATCCTTGGTCGGCGCGGTGCCCGTCGCGCGCCATGTCCCGAAACTTTTCTCGAGCAACGGCATCAGCGTCTTGAGGTCGGTATCGCCGACCACGAAAATCTTCGCCTTGTCCGGGCGCAGCCAGGCGTTCTGGAACGCGCGGACCTCCGCCGGGGTCAGCGTCGCCACAGCAGCTGGATTGCCGGTGCCCGTAAAGGGGACGCCATAGGGGCTGGCCGGGCCGTACAGGATCGGCGGCAACACCCGCAGCGCCAACGGCACGGGCTGTTTCGTCTCCGACGCGATGCTGGCAAGCTGCTGTCCGCGGACCCGTTCGAGATCGGCGGGGCGGAAGGCCGGATTGCGCACGATATCGGCGAGCAGATCGATCGACGGCGCCAGATTGGGGGTCAGCGCCGACAGCGCCACCTTCGTCCGGTCCATCGTCGCGCTCGCGCTGATGTTCGCGCCCAGATTTTCCTCGGCCTGCGCGATCTGTTCCGCGGTGTAGCGCGCGGTGCCCTGTTCGAGCAGCCGCAGCATCATCGCCTGCGTTCCCAGCTTCGCCTTCGGATCGGCGGCATTGCCCGCATCGAAATCGACCGCGACGTTGACGACCGGCACCGCGGCGCGGCGGGCGAACTGCACCTCGATCCCGTTCGACAGCTTGGCGTGTTCGATCGCGGGGAAATCGAGGTCCGCGGTCTTGCCCGGGGTCGGGATCGCACCGCGCGTCGCCGACGCGGGCGTGGTGGCCGCGGGCGATGGCTTGGCGGGCGTGGGCGCCGCCGCGGTCGACGCCGTGACGCTGGCCGCCTCTTCATAAGCACCCCGCTCGCCGGGGGCGAGCGTGTAGGCCAGCACGGGACGCGACAGCCATTTCGCCGCGGCCGCCTTCACGTCGGCGGGCGTCAGCGCCGCCTCCACCGCCAGCTGCTTCTTCGCGAAACCGGGATCATTGGCATAAACCGCACCCGTTGCCAGCGCGACCGCCTTCCCGCCAAAGCCGCCGACTTCCTCCAGCCCGCGGATCGTCTGCGCGATGTCGTTCGTCTTGGCGCGGCGCAGTTCGGCCTCGGTCGGGCCGGTCCGGATGAAATCGGCCACCGCCGCGTCGATCGCGGCGCCCACCGCCTTGGGATCCTGCCCCGGGGTCACCACCGCACTGATTTCAAATTGACCGACGCGCTCGAACGGCTGCGCGCTTGCCGATACGCGCACCGCCATCTTGCTTCCGCGCACCAGCGTCGTTTCGAGCCGCGAACTGTCGAGCCCGCCGATGATGCTCGCCGCGACATCGAGCGCGACCGCATCCCGGTCGAGCAATCCGGGGATCGCCCAGACGCGGGTGACCGTGGTGTTGGCGACCTGATCCTTGAACGTCAGGTCAACCCGCGCGGGCAGAGTCGGCACCGCCGCCATCGTCGGCGCATTCTGCGGTCCCGCCGCGATGTCGCCGAAATATTTCTCGACCAGCGGGCGCGCCGCGGCGACATCGATATCGCCTGCCAGCACCAGCACCGCGTTGTTCGGGCCGTAGTGCTGACGGAACCAGTCCTTAACATCGGCCAAGCTCGCCTTGTCGAGGTCCGCCATCGAACCGATCGTCGAATGCTGATAGGGGTGGCCTGCGGGGAACAGCGTTTCGAGCACTTTATAATCGACCAGCCCGCCGGGCTGATTGTCGTTGCCGCGCTTTTCATTCTGGACGACGCCGCGCTGGATATCGAGCTTCTGCTGCGTCACCGCGCCGAGCAGATGCCCCATCCGGTCGCTTTCGAGGAACAGCGCGGTGTCGAGCGCGCCGCGCGGGACCGTCTCGAAATAATTGGTCCGGTCGAAATAGGTCGTGCCGTTCAGCCCGGTCGCGCCGATGGCCTGCATCGGCTGGAACCAGCTCTGGTCGCTGTTCTCCGACCCACCGAACATCAGATGTTCGAACAGATGGGCAAAGCCGGTGCGCCCGGTGGGTTCGTCCTTCGATCCGATGTGATACCAGACCGATACCGCGACGACCGGCGCCTTGCGATCGGTGTGGACGACGACGCGCAGCCCGTTCTTGAGCGTGAACTGCTGATACGGAATATCGATATCGCGGACGAGCGCCGCGACCGCCGCGCCCTGCGGCAGCGTGGTGGCCGTCGCGGGGGCGCTGGCAGGCGCCACGGTCTGCGCCTGGAGCGGCAGGACCATGGCGATCGAGGCGACACCGGCAAGCGCGAACGTCTTCTTCATCGATAACTCCGTGTGATCATGGCTGTACTATGCGACTATAACGGCAACATCGCCGCAGACAATGGATTCGGAAAAGCGACGCCCCGTTCTTGTGTGACTAAAAAGCCACACTATTTGCACGACATGTTTACAGGGACACGCCATGAACCTCGAAAAATTCACTGATCGCGCCAAGGGCTTTCTTCAGTCGGCGCAAACCGTCGCCATCCGCCTGAACCACCAGCGCATCGCGCCCGAGCATCTGCTGAAGGCGCTGCTGGAGGACGAACAGGGCATGGCCGCGGGGCTCATCACCGCGGCGGGTGGCGATCCGCGCAAGGCGGTAAGCGAGACCGACCTGGCGCTCGGCAAGATTCCGGCGGTGTCGGGATCGGGCGCGCAGCAGACACCCGGGCTCGATAACGATGCGATGCGGGTACTCGATTCGGCCGAACAGATCGCGCAAAAGGCGGGCGACAGTTATGTCACCGTCGAACGGCTGCTCGTCGCGCTGGCGCTGTCGCTCAACACGCCGGCGGGCAAGGCGCTCAAGGCCGCAGGGGCGACGCCGGAGGCGATCAATAGCGCGATCAACGGGTTGCGCGGGGGCCGCACCGCTGACACCGCGTCGGCGGAAGATCGCTACGACGCGCTCAAGAAATTCGCGCGCGACCTGACGCAGGCGGCGCGCGACGGCAAGCTCGACCCCGTGATCGGGCGCGACGAGGAAATCCGCCGGACGATCCAGATCCTCGCGCGCCGGACCAAGAACAATCCCGCGCTGATCGGCGAACCCGGCGTCGGCAAGACCGCGATCGCGGAAGGGCTGGCGCTGCGCATCGCCAATGGCGACGTCCCCGATACGCTGAAGGACCGCACGCTGATGTCGCTCGACATGGGCGCGCTGATCGCGGGCGCCAAATATCGCGGCGAGTTCGAGGAACGGCTGAAGGGCGTGCTCGACGAGGTGAAGGCGGGCGAAGGCACGATCATCTTGTTCATCGATGAGATGCACCAGTTGATCGGCGCGGGGAAATCCGAAGGCGCGATGGACGCGGGCAATCTGCTCAAACCCGCGCTCGCCCGCGGCGAACTCCATTGCGTCGGCGCGACGACGCTCGATGAATATCGCAAATATGTCGAAAAGGACCCCGCGCTCCAGCGTCGATTCCAGCCCGTCTTCGTCGGCGAACCCACGGTCGAGGACACGATCTCGATTTTGCGCGGGCTGAAGGACCGCTACGAACTCCACCACGGCGTCCGCATCACCGACGGCTCGCTCGTCGCCGCCGCGACGCTGTCGAACCGCTACATCACCGACCGCTTCCTCCCCGACAAGGCGATCGACCTGATGGACGAGGCCGCGAGCCGCATCCGCATGGAGGTGGAGAGCAAGCCCGAGGAGATCGAGACGCTCGACCGCCGGATCATCCAGCTCAAGATCGAGCGCGAGGCATTGCGCCGCGAAAGCGATCCCGCGAGCGTCGACCGGCTCGGCACGCTCGAGGGCGACCTTGCGAACCTCGAGCAGCAATCCGCCGAACTGACGACGCGCTGGCAGGCCGAAAAGGACAAGATCGGTGCCGAGGCGAAGCTCAAGGAGCAACTCGATGCCGCGCGGATCGAACTCGACCAGGCGCAGCGCGAGGGCAACCTCGCCCGCGCAGGCGAGCTCAGCTACGGCACGATCCCGCAGCTGACCAAACAGCTCGACGAGGCGCAGGGCCAGGCGCAGGGCGCGATGCTGCGCGAAGAGGTGACCGCCGACGATATCGCCGGCGTCGTCAGCCGCTGGACCGGCATCCCCGTCGACCGGATGCTCCAGGGCGAACGCGACAAGCTCCTGAAGATGGAGGAGCTGCTCGGCAGCCGCGTCATCGGTCAGAGCGATGCGATCAGCGCGGTTTCCACCGCGGTGCGCCGCGCGCGCGCCGGGCTACAGGACCCCAACCGTCCGCTCGGCTCGTTCCTGTTCCTCGGCCCGACGGGGGTCGGCAAGACCGAACTGACCAAGGCGCTCGCGCAATTCCTGTTCGACGATCCCAACGCGATGGTCCGCATCGACATGAGCGAATTCATGGAGAAGCATGCGGTCGCGCGGCTGATCGGCGCGCCTCCGGGCTATGTCGGTTATGAAGAAGGCGGCGTGCTGACCGAGGCGGTGCGGCGGCGACCCTATCAGGTGATCCTGTTCGACGAGGTCGAAAAGGCGCATGGCGATGTCTTCAACGTCCTGCTCCAGGTGCTCGACGACGGGCGGCTGACCGATGGTCAGGGTCGTACGGTCGATTTCAGCAACACGCTGATCATCCTGACGAGCAACCTGGGCAGCCAGTATCTCGCCACGCTCGACGAGGGGCAGGATGTCGCCAGCGTCGAACCACAGGTGATGGAGATCGTCCGCGGCCATTTCCGCCCCGAATTCCTCAACCGGCTCGACGATATCATCCTGTTCCACCGATTGGGTCAGGATCACATGGCGCCGATCGTCGACATCCAGATCGGGCGCGTCCAGCAGTTACTCCATGATCGCAAGATCACGCTCGACCTGACCGACGCCGCGCGCGCGTGGCTGGGCCGGGTCGGCTATGATCCGGTCTATGGCGCCCGCCCGCTGAAACGCGCGGTCCAGCGCTACCTCCAGAACCCCCTCGCCGACATGATCCTGCGCGGCGAGGTCAAGGACGGTTCGACCGTGAAGGTCGACGAAGGCGACGGACAGCTGGCGTTGGCGGCGGGATAACCTACGCAAAACGGGCGGGCCCCGCAGGACCCGCCCTTCGCTTGTCGCTGACTGATCGGCTTAGAAGTTGAACTTCGCACCCGCCCGGAACTGACGACCCAAGATGTTGTTACCCGCCTGGACGGGATTGTAGAGATACGCACCGTAAGTGACTGGGTCGATCGGAGGCAGGCGATCGATCAGGTTGATGACATTCACGTAGAAGGTGAAGCGATCATCGACCCGGACGCTCGCGTTCATGTCGACCGTGACGTAGCTCTTGACGCGGTTGCCCGTGTAGCCCGGCGCGAGACCGCCATCGCGGTAGCCAGTCCCTTGGTCCTGCGCTGACAAATCGTAGCCAGAGGTGTAGTTGACCGTCCCCGTAAGGGAGTAAGGACCAGCTTCAACCGTGTTCTGCCAGTTGCCGCGCCAGCGGAACGTGCCAGTGCCCGCCGTCAGGTTGAAATTGCCGAGCGTGTCGACGTACGTTTCCTTCGTGCCGTCGGGGAACGTCGTGCTGAGTTCGAGGATCAGGCTGGCATCCAGATTGCTGGTCAGCTTGAACGCGCCGAAATCGTGGAACACGTTCGCCCCGAAATCGATGCCCTCGGACTTGATCGTATTTGCATTGATGAGCTGCGACGCCACGAAGGCGATTCGCGGCAGCGCCGTCGGGTTGTTGACGTCTGGCGCGTCGGCGATGACCGTGTAGCCAGCCGGGATTGCCTGCCCGGCATAATAGGCCGCGACCGCAGGTGCCGACGATGGCGCGGTGATCGCCCCGGTCTTACGGATGTTATAGTAATCGACCGTAAGGTGAACGTTACGGATCGGATCGAAGATGACCCCCCCGGTAAAGCTCCGCGACTTTTCAGGCTGCAGATTAGGCGAGGCCAGCGTCGTCAGACCGACCGAATATTGCGTCAGATACTGGGGACAGGCCGTCGCTGCAGTGGTGTTGTTGGCACAGGCTGCGCGGGCCGCTGCATCGGCACCATATTGAGCGCGAACGTTCTGCGGGATGTTCAGAATCGCCTGTGTGACATACCCCGTAGTCGGCAGAGCGTTCGCCTCGCCGAAGCTGGGGATACGGAACCCGCGCGAATAGGTGCCGCGGAAGGTCAGCTGCCGGAATGGCGTGAACTTCGCACCGACCTTCGGCGAGAAATTGTCCTGACCGCTCGAATAACGATCGTATCGACCCGACAGGTTGACGACCAATGGATCAATGATCGGCGCATTCAATTCACCAAATGCTGACGTCACCGTACGGTTTCCGCTGGTGCCGAACGCATTGATAGAGAAGTAACGCTGGGTCGGGCCGTTATCATCCGGATTAGCGCTGGGCGAATTCACCGCTTCGTAGAAGACCGAACCACCCAATGCCAGCTGCAGCGGGCCGCCTGGCAACTGGAACAGCGACTTGCTGACGGTCGCCTGAATCTGATCGAGATCCGATGTCGCGTTGGTAACATTGGTCGGCGTCAGGTAGTTCATCGTCGCCTGCGAGTTTGCACCCGGATTAACGAAGTTATAGCTGCCGTCGGCAATAACGTCGAGCAGATGCTGAATGTAGACATAGCCGTTCTGCGTCCGACGCAGGTCGGTGTGCATTGCGGTTGCGTCGACCTTATAGTCCCAGTCACCTAGGAACGTGCCTGAAATGCCGATCGCGGCGCGATACACGCGGCTCTGCGTTTCTTGCGACACGACCGTGGGAATACGGCCGGTCAGACGAGCGACATTACCCGCTGCAGCATACGGATTGTTTGGGTTGAGGCGACGATTCGGCGACGTATCGCAATTGACGCGTTCAGGGCAGATATAGACCGGCAGTGCCAGAATCCCAGAGCCGATCGCGTTGCTAGCGCTCTTTGCCGAGGACGTCGAGAACTGCGGATACAAAATACCCGTCGGCGCATTGCCGCGCAAGGTGGGAGGGAAGCCGTTATAGCTGGAATTGCTCTGCTGGAAGTTGAACGCAGCATACGCCTCGCTCGTCGAACCGACTTTCGCGGTGAAGCGGGCAGAGCCGCCGAAGCGCTCGATATTCGGCTGCACGACCTGATAATCGCGAACATAATCTTCCTGGCATATCACGCCCGAAGGAGCCGCGGCACCAGCTGCTGCCAGTTCTGCCGCATTGAGCGTCGTCGACGCACCGCCATAGCAAGCGCTGGTCGGGTTCAGCTTCTCATAGCGACCCAATGCCGCGCCGCCGTTCTGGACGCCACCTGCATAGCCAACATTCGTATAGGGTCGCACGTAGAAATCGTAGGGAAGCGCGAAACCGGTATATGAACCATCGGCGTTGCGACCATTAAAAATTCCGTTCGGGCCGCCGATACCGTTCTGATTGGCCGAGTTGAACGGCGCGCGCAGCTGGCGATTATAGACAGTGCCCGAATGGTAATAGAATCCGCTGATATAGGCATTGTAGCCCTTCTCATCAAGATCGCCGGTACCAGCGGTCAGCGTCAGACGCTGGTTCGGCCCACTGCCGTCCTGCGAGATTCCGGCCTCGGCTCGGCCCGATATGCCTTTGAACGACCGCTTGGTGATGATATTGACCACGCCGGCGATCGCGTCTGCGCCGTAGGCCGATGATGCGCCATCGCGCAGCACTTCGACCCGTTCGACGATATCGTCGGGGATCGTGTTGAGATCAACGAAATTGCGCGAACCATCGTCAGCAAGCGGATAATAGGCGGCACGCAAGCCGTCGAAGAGAACAAGCGTGGAGTTGGTCGACAGACCACGCAGCGACACGGCCGATGCGCCGCCCGCAAACGCGCCGTTGGCGGTGAACGAGTTGGTCAGCGCAGGACCGTTGCTCGACGCAAGCTGCTGGATCGCATCCTGAACGGTGCTGATGCCGCGACGGTCGAGATTTTCGGTGGTCAGCGTCGTAACCGGCGACGGCGTAGCGCCATCGGTCCGAAGGATCGACCCCGTCACAACGATGTCGCCCTGTCCCGAGCCCGCGCCCGGCTGAAGCTGCGTACCGGCATCCGCCTGAGCTGCAGCGTTCTGCTGCGCATCCGGCAACGTCTGCGTAGTGGCAGGCGCCTCGGTCGGCGGCGTCGATGTTTGGCCAAAAGCGGCCGTCGCACCGAGGGTCAGGCACAGTGGCGTAGCTGCGGCAAGCAGCACGGCTTTGTAGGTAAATCGGTTCGTCGCGATCACATTCAATCCCCTTGTCACTAGGCGCGGCGCCACAAGGCATCGACAATCCTAGAGGTCCGTCCCCGGCACATTTCGTAATGTCCCCGGAGAGATAGGGCTTGATGGATGACCCAGACCGATGCTGTAAAGGCCCGACCTGTAACTGTTGAATGTTTCTCGCGACAGCGTAACCTAAATGACACATTGAGGGCGTGCCTCATTTTCAAAGTGGCGCGGATCAGCGCACCTGCAGTTGTCGGTGGATGCGACCCGATCGTTACATCGCCCCCGCCACCAGCAGCGGGTCGAGTTTCGCATCGGCCCAGCGTAGGCTCCAATGAAGATGCGGACCGGTCGCGCGACCGGTCGATCCGACCGCGCCGATCGTCTGCCCCTGACTGACATGGTCGCCGGGCTTCACGTCGATCCGCGACAGGTGCAGAAAGGCGCTGTTGAGCCCCATGCCATGGTCGAGCATCAGCAGATTGCCCTCGAGCAGGAACGGGCTCGCCGCCGCCAGGATCACGACGCCATCGGCGGGGGCGACGATGGGCGTACCGGTCGGTCGCGCGATATCGATGCCCGAATGATAGGAACCGGCCTCTCCGTTCGCATAGACACGCTGCGACCCGAAGCGCGTGGATATCCGCCCCGTCACCGGCCAGGTCATCGGCTGGCGCCAGCCTGCAGCGTCGGTAGTCTTGCTGCGCGCGGCGGCGATCTGCGCGAGCTCGCCCGGGCGAATGCGCGCGAAGTCGGCGCTAGGCACCGGATATTTGGGCAAGGACGACAGCCGCGAGATATCCCAGTCGCGCGGTGCGATCGTCAGCGGTTCGCGGATCGTCCGGCCATCGGCCAGCGTCGCGATCAACAGCGCGGCGGGACCGGCGTCGCGATCGAACCCCGCGATGAACCGACCGTCACGCATCGCCACCGGCTTACCGTCGAGCGTCAGCGACACCGTCCCCGGCGGCACCGACCCACGGATCAGCCCGCCCTGGATCAGCGCCCCGTCATGCCGGATCGCCTCGGGCGCGGGCGCGGTCGCGGCGGGGCGGGACGCCTGACCCCAGCCGGATGCTGGCGTCACGGTCGCCGCCGCCGCCAGCATCACCGCGAACAGGCCGCGCGCGGTCATGCGGGCGCCAGCGCGTCGCTGGCGAGCTGCGCGGTGGCATAGGCCTCCTGCCGCGCAACGCTCCAGTAGCGCAGGATATCGAGCGGGACACGCGCCCCGCTGCGGGCGCAGACGACATGGTCGCCCGGCGCGATCACGCGAAAGCCGTTGGCCATATAATGAAGCCGCGCGGGGCGATCGGAATTGCTGACGAGCATCATGGTCTCTCGGTCTGTTGAGGCGCCAGCCGCGGCTGGCGGAAGGATATTACAGCAGCGTCGGCTGCTCGGGCTGGGCCTTGGTGTAGGCGCGCGGCTTGCGCGGCTCAACCGGGGCCTGCGCCGTCGACGGCACCGACACGGGATCGCCCGCGACCGCATCGACGGTATCGCCGCGCGCGAAGTGCAGCGTCACCGCGCCTGCCGCACGCACGGCGGCGGCGGTCGACAGCGTCGCCCCGCCCCCCGCGGCGGTCACCCGCGCATAGCCGCGATCGAGGACATTATCGGGGTTGAGCGAACCGATCAGCCGCCAGATCGCGTCGAGCTGCGCGCGCGCGCGATCGTGCCGCTGGGACAGGATCGCAGGCCGCAGCGCGCCGGTCGCGCCATCGAGTTCGCGCCGCGCCACGGACAGCCTGCGCTCCAACCCGCGGTCGAGCCGTGCGCCTGCCTCGTCGCTGCGCTGGCGTTGCGGCCCCAGCAAGGCGTCGCGCCGGGGGAGCAGCCGCCCGGTCGCCTCCAGTCGTTCGCGACCACGCTCGTGATAGCGACGCGCACAGCGTTCGGTGCGCGCGGCGTGGCTCTGGACGGTATAGCGCAGGTCAGCGATCACCGGGACCGCCATCTCCGCGGCCGCCGTGGGGGTCGGCGCGCGGCGATCGGCGGCGTGATCGCATAAGGTCGTATCGGTTTCGTGCCCCACGGCCGAGATGATCGGGATCGTACAATCGGCGACCGCGCGGACGACGATCTCCTCGTTGAACGACCAGAGATCCTCGACCGACCCGCCGCCACGCGCGACGATGACGAGGTCGGGGCGGGGCACGGGGCCGCCGGGCGCGATCGCATCGAACCCGCGGATCGCCGCCGCGATCTCGGCGGCGGATCCGTCGCCCTGGACCTTGACCGGCCACACGAGCACATGCGTCGGGCAGCGATCCTCCAGCCGGTGGAGAATATCGCGGATCACCGCGCCGGTCGGGCTGGTGACGACGCCGATGACGCGCGGTAGAAAGGGGAGTGGCCGTTTGCGGTCGGCGGCGAACAACCCCTCCGCGCCCAACGATGCCTTGAGCTGTTCGAGCAACGCCATCAGCGCCCCCGCCCCGGCCAATTCCATCCGCTCGATCACGATCTGATATTTCGATCGGCCCGGATAGGTCGTCAGCTTCCCCGTCGCGATCACCTCGATCCCGTCACGCGGGGCAAAGGCGAGGCTGCTGGCGTTACCCTTCCAGATGACGCCGTCGATCACCGCGCTCTCATCCTTCAGGCTGAGATAGCAATGCCCCGAGGCGACGCGCTTATAACCCGAAATCTCCCCGCGCAGCCGGACATGGCCGAATTCGCCCTCGACCATCCGTTTCAGCTTGCCCGCCAGTTCGCCGACCGACAGCGCGAGTGCGTTGTCGCCGGGAACCGGCTCGGCTACCAGCCGCCCGGATGCCGGGTCGGCGGCATGGATATCGAAGGGGTCGGGCATGAACATCCTGTTGCTGGGATCGGGCGGACGCGAACACGCCCTCGCGTGGAAACTCGCGCAATCGCCTCTTCTAGATACGCTCTACGCCGCCCCCGGCAACCCCGGCATCGCCGCGCATGCGACGTGCGTCACGCTGGATGCGACGGATCACGCCGCGGTCGTCGCCTTCGCGCGCGATCATGCGGTGACCCTGGTCGTGATCGGCCCGGAGGCGCCGCTGGTCGACGGGCTCGCCGACAGCCTGCGCGCCGCGAACATCGCGGTGTTCGGCCCGGACAAGGCCGCCGCACGACTCGAAGGATCGAAGGGGTTCACCAAGGATCTGTGCCGCCGCGCCGACATCCCGACCGCAGGCTATGTCCGCTGCACGAACCGTGATCAGGCGCAGGACGCGCTCGACACCGTGTTCGGGCTGCCCGTCGTCATCAAGGCGGATGGGCTCGCCGCGGGCAAGGGCGTCGTCATCGCCTATTCGCGCGACGAGGCGACGGCGGCGCTCGACCAGATGTTCGCCGCGGGCGATGCCGCGGTCGTGATCGAGGAATTCCTGAGCGGCGAAGAAGCCAGCCTGTTCGTCCTGACCGATGGGATCACGTTGCTCCCCTTCGGCAGCGCGCAGGACCACAAGCGCGTCGGCGAAGGCGATACCGGCCCCAATACCGGCGGGATGGGCGCCTATAGCCCCGCCCCCGTGCTGACCGCCGAGCTGGAGGCACGCGCGATCGCCGAGATCATCGAACCGACGATCCGGACGCTGGCGGATGACGGCATGCCGTTCAATGGCGTCCTCTATGCCGGGCTGATGCTGACCGAACAGGGGCCGAAGCTGATCGAATATAATGCGCGGTTCGGCGATCCCGAATGCCAGGTGCTGATGATGCGGTTCGACGGCGACCTGGCCGAGACATTGCTCGCGGTGGCCGAGGGGCGGCTGGCGGCGCTGCCCGGTGCGCGCTTCGTCGACGACAGCGCGCTGGTCGTGGTGATGGCCGCGGACGGCTATCCCGGTACACCGGTGACGGGTGGCGCGATCAAGGGGGTCGACGCGGCCACCGCGACCGGCGCGATCGTGTTTCACGCGGGCACCCGACAGGATGGTGGCTTGCTGGTCGCCGCGGGCGGGCGCGTCCTGGGCGTCGCCGCGATGGCGCCGACGATCGCCGCCGCGCAGGCCGCCGCCTATCGCGGGGTCGACGCCATCGATTTCCCGACCGGTTTCTGTCGCCGCGACATCGGGTGGCGCGAACTGGCGCGATGACGACATAGCGCTCGCAGCCGCGCGCGCGGGACGCTAGGATCACGCGATGAACGACAACACCCAGCTGACCTCCGCGCCCGGCTCGACGCTGATCCCCGACAGCACATCGGTCATCACGACGATGCATCTGGCGATGATCGCGATCTTCGCGGTCGCGGTCATCATCGCGATCCTGTGGGGCATGCGACTGAAGCGCCGCCGCGCCGAGGCCGATCGGGAAATCGCCGCCGACAACGACCGTATCGTCGCCGATCATGACTCGCACGATGCCGAACCGACCGAGGCGTCCCCCGCGCGCCCCCCGGTGCAGGTGCAACGTCAGGCATCGGCCCCCGCCCCGGTATCGCCCGCGCCGCCACCGATGGCCGACGCGCCCGCGGTCGGCACGCCCCCCGCCGCGACGACGCTGACCGACGCGCCCGTTGCGACGGCTGTCGCGGCCAGCCCGGCCGCCGAAGCGGCGACACCCGCCGCCAATGACAGTACCGATGGGACGGGCAGTATCCCGGTCACCACGCTCAAGGGGCTTGGGCCGAAGGTTGCCGCGCGGCTTGCCGAACTGGGCGTCACCGATGCCAGCCAGCTCGCCAGCCTCGACGATGACGCCGCCGCCGCGCTCGATGCGCAACTCGGCAATTTCGCAGGCCGGATGGCGCGCGACCGGTGGATCGAACAGGCCCGGCTGCTGACCGCGGGCGACCGGTCGGGCTACGAAGCGATTTTCGGCAAACTCTGACCGACGGCGGGGCGGCTACCTTACGGGACGCCGGTCAGTCGTCCGCGGCGGGGGCGATCTCGCTGACCAGCAGCTTGTCGATCCGGCGACCATCGAGATCGACGACCTCGAACGCCCAGCCCTGTTCGACGAACGATTCGCCCTCCCGCGGCAAATGCCGGAACGCGGCGAGCGCCAGCCCCGCGACGGTCGCGTAATCGCGATCCTCGGGCAGCTCGATCCCCAGCCGGTCGGCCAGCGCGTCCGCCGCCATCGTGCCTGCGACCAGCAGCGACCCGTCGTCGCGTTCGACGACCGACGGGTCGTCGTCGGGGTCGGTATCCGATTTGAACTCTCCCGCGATCGCCGCAAGCAGATCGGCGGGGGTCACGATCCCTTCGAAATGGCCATATTCGTCGTGGATCAGCGCCATCGGCACCTCGGCTTCGCGCAGGGCGATCAGCGCGTCCATCGCATCGATCTGGTCGATCACGACCGGCGCCTTGCGCATCAGCGCGGCCAGGTCGATCGCCTCGCCGCGGAACAGCGCGCGCGCGATGTCGCGCGCCTGGACGACCCCCAGCACCGCATCGATCGATCCGTTCGCGACCGGCAACCGCGTGTGCGCCGTCTCAAGCAGCGTATCGCGGATCGCATCGGCATCCCATGACAGGTCGAGCCAGTCGACTTCGGTGCGCGGCGTCATCACCTCGCGCACCGGGCGATCCGCCAGCCGGACGACGCCCGAAATGATCGACCGTTCATGCTCTTCGATCACGCCCGACTTGCTCGCCTCGGCGACGATCAGGTGCAGTTCCTCGGCGGTGACATGTTCCTCCGATTCGCGCTTCAGCCGGAGCAGGCGAAAGATCAGCCCGCTGGTCGAATCGAGCAGCCACACGATCGGCTTCGTCGCGATCGCGAGCCACGTCATCGGCAACGCCATGATCGCCGCGATCGGTTCGGGTTTGCGCAGCGCGAACTGCTTGGGCACCAGCTCGCCGATGATCAGCGACACGAATGTGGTCACCCCGATCACCAGCACGAACCCCAGGCTGTGCGCGAGGTCCTTGTCCAGCCCCAGCGCCTCCAGCCGCACCGCGGTCGGCCCGCCCAGCGCCTCGCCCGAAAACGCGCCCGCCAGGACGCTGATCAAGGTGATGCCGATCTGGACGGTCGACAGGAACTTGCCCGGATTCGACGTCAGCACGAGCGCGGCGGTCGCGCCGCGGCTGCCGCCCCGCGCCATCGCCTCCAGCCGCGCCTTGCGCGCGGACACGATCGCCAGCTCGCTCATCGCGAAGACGCCGTTAAGGGCGATCAGCGCGAAGATGATCAGGACGTCGATCCAGGGGAAGGGTGGGAGCGGTGCCATTGGCCTGCGCATCCCTTGCCGCACTGCGCGCCCGATCACAACACTCAGCTGACATTCAGACCGGATGCGGAACAATCCCGCCGATCGTCCGGTTATACGGACATCGTTACAGGGAGTGTTTTCAGTGAAGACCAAGTTTCTTGCCGCCGCGGCCCTGGCCGCCCTCGTCACCACCAGTGCCTGCACGACCGATCCCGTCACGGGTGAACGGCGCATTTCGAAGGCCGCGATCGGCGGCATCGGCGGCGTCGTCGGCGGCTATCTGCTCGGCGATCTGGTCGGCGGGCGCAACGATCGCACCGAAAAGATCATCGGCGCGGGGATCGGCGGCCTCGCCGGCGCAGGAATCGGCGCCTATATGGACAAGCAGGAACGCGATCTGCGCGCACGTACCGCGGGCACCGATGTCCGCGTGACCCGCGACGGCGACAATCTGCTGCTCAACATCCCGTCGGGCATCACCTTCGCCTATGACAGCGCGAACGTGCAGCCACAGTTCCAGCGGACGCTCGATCAGGTCGCCAGCACGCTGTCGCAATATAACCAGACCTATATCGACGTGTATGGCCACACCGATTCGACCGGCAGCGACGCCTATAACCAGCGGCTGTCCGAACAGCGCGCCGCCTCGGTCGCGAGCTATCTCGAAAGCCGCGGCGTCCAGTCGGCGCGAATCGGCACCCGCGGCTATGGAGAGACGCAGCCGATCGCCTCGAACGACACCGACGAAGGCCGCGCCGCGAATCGCCGGGTCGAAATCAAGATCGTGCCGATTCCCGACACCGACGTTCGTCGCTGATCGCTATCGGCGGTCATTGAAGAATGCGCGCAGGATCGCCGCGGCTTCGGCCTCGGCGATCCCCGCATAGACATCGGGGCGGTGGTGACAGGTCGGCTGCGCGAAGACGCGGGCGCCATGTTCCACCGCCCCGCCCTTTTCGTCGGACGCCGCGTAATAGAGCCGCGCGATCCGCGCCTGGACGATCGCGCCCGCGCACATCGCACAGGGCTCCAGCGTGACCCACAGGTCGCAATCATCCAGCCGGTCGCGCGCCAACGCCGCCGCACCAGCGCGAATCACCTGCATCTCGGCATGCGCGGTCGGGTCGTGCAGCGCGCGCGGTGCGTTGCCCGCCACCGCGATCACGCGCCCGTCATGGATCAGTACCGCCCCGACCGGAACCTCGCCCGCTGCGGCAGCGGCGCGGGCCGTGTCCAGTGCGAGACGCATCGGTGAGGGTAGAGGGATCACGCCGCTGCCCTGCCGCGACGAGCCCGACCTGTCCACGGCGGTGATGATCGACCGGCCCTGTGCGGACGGGTCCAACGTGTCGACGCCGGACCTATCCACATAGGGCGAATCGCCTATTGCCCGTCGGCGGGCTTCTGGACGTTGATGCTCGGGACCGCGACGGTCTTGTTTTCGGTGCCGACCGACACGCGCGCCACATCGGCTTGGAATTTCGGCGTCTGGATCGATCCGGGACGGGTCTGGTCGATGCTGATCAGCCCGAAATACATCGCCGCCACGGCGACGAGGGCGACGACGCCGAGCAGGACAAGTAACGTGCGCATGTGATATTCCCCATTATCCGAACTGGATCGTAAGCGTAACAACGCCGCGCCGCCAGAGCGGTTGCATCGACCAATGGTTGACGCCCGCCGCCCCAGCCGCTATCCGCGCCCCCTTTCCGGGCACGGTCCGGTACGGTGAAATTCAGGAATTGAAGCATGTCGCGCATCTGCGAACTGACCGGCAAGGGCCGGCTGGTGGGAAACAACGTTTCGCACGCCAATAACAAGACCAAGCGGACCTTTTTGCCCAACCTGCAGAATGTGACGCTGATGTCGGACAGCCTGGAAAAGGGTGTTCGCCTGCGCGTCTCGACCCACGGCCTGCGCTCGGTCGAGCATAATGGTGGCCTCGACAACTGGCTGCTGAAGACCAGCGAGGACAAATTGTCGCTGCGTTGCCGTCGCCTGAAGCGCGAAATTCGCAAGAAGCACGCCGCCGCCGTCGCGGCCTGATCACGCGCACCTAATCGTACGCCGTTCCGGCCCGCCGCTCGCCCGAGCCGCGGGCCGTTGACGCATGGGCGATCGGCGCAGATGATCGCCTCCACGCTGGCGTAGCGACGATTACCTAGGCCCGACGCTCAGCGGCCCAGCCTGAACTTCATCAGCAAGGTGCGTTGCAAGAATAGCTGATTATCGTCGGACACGATCCACAGGATCGTGGCGCCGCGCTCCTGACCGATCGCGATCCCTTCGAAATTATCCCCGGTCAGCGGCGCCCCGATCGTCGCCACCGGCGTCGGGACGATGACGGCGCCTGCGCGAATCGCGGCGGCCTTGATGCGGGTAATCATCGTCGTGAACCCGAACGGCAGGTCGAATTTCCGGTTCAACAGCAACAGATCGCCGTTCGGCAGCGCCCCCGCGTCGGAGATGTCATAGCGTCCCTGCGCCATCACCGCGAATCGCCGGGGGGCGGGGTCGCGGAGCGGATCGCCAGCGAAGATCAGCGCGTCGCGCGTCAGCAGCCGCATCGTGTCGCTGCCTGACCAGGCGCGTGGTGGCGTGTGCGATGTCTCGCTGATCGTCACGAACCGGCCATCGGGCAACCGGGCCAGCGATTCGGGGCCACCATTGACCGACCAGCGGCGCATCGCGCGGGGCGCGATCCGCCCATGGCCCTGCGCGAACCCAGCGGTGTAGCGCCAGATCTCGTTATACCCTTCGAAACCGACCCAGATCGCATGACCGTCGGTCGTCATCGATTCGGAATCGCGATCCCTTTTTTCCCATCCCGTCCCCGGCCCGGTGGGCAGCGCTGCGCCTGTCACGCTGCGCGGTTGCCAATCACGGCCCATGGTGAAGCGCAGGATCGTGCCGCCATCACTCAGCAAGATGAACCGGTCGGCATCGACCGACAGCGAGGAAAAACCCCCGAACGCCGGGTCGCTCGACGTCAGTTCCACCCCGCCCAGATAGGTCAGCCCCCCCACCGTCACGCGGGCCGGGTCGCGCGGATCGAGCGCGATCCGTTGCGCCTCGATCACGGGATGCGCGTGGAGCAGGTCGAGCCGCGTCTCCCCGGTCCAGGCAGGCACGACGAGCAACACGGCCAGAATGACGAACAGGATACGCACGCGGTCCACTCATAGGGCTGGTATCGATCGGCGTAAGCCTGAACCGGCGATAACGGACGCATTCAGCCAACACTCAAGGCGAATCGCCCATAACGTCTTCATCGACACGGCATGCGGCCCCCGGCCTGCACCGCGGTCGAGACGATTTTACGGGAGATTACCCATGTTCAAGACGCTTTCCCTCGCCGGTGCCGCGATCGCCATGAGCGCGACCGCGCTGGTCCCCGTCACCCCCGCCGTGGCGCAGGGTCGCCATTACGACCGCGGGTACAACGATCGCGGCTATAACGATCGCGGATATGACAATGGCTATTACGACAATGGCCGGACGTATCGCGGCCAGTCCCAGCGTAATTATCGTGCGAACCAGCGCTGCAGCAATGGCGATGGCGGCACCGTGATCGGCGCGATCGCGGGCGGCCTGCTCGGCCACACCGTCGTCGGGCGCAACGATCGACTTCTCGGCACCGTCCTGGGCGCTGGCGCTGGAGCCCTTGCGGGCCGCGCCATCGACCGGTCGGGTCGCCCCGGTTACTGCCGCTAAGCGGCAGTGCTTGTCCCTCGCGTAGCGTATCGAGGGCGGAGGGTCGGTGGCCGTAAGGTCACCGGCCCTCTAGTTTTATCGGGCGGCGAAGATCGGGCGGGACCGATGCCCGCCCGCCGTCCTTGCCACCCGCGGCGAAAATAGCGGCCTGCCCCGACCGGGCGACGCCGCACCGTCGCCCGTCAGTACATGTGTTGCCCGCCGTTGATGCTCAGCGTCGATCCGGTGACGAATCCGCCGTCTTCCGAACACAGGAAGGCGACCCCACGCGCGATTTCGGTCGCCTGGCCCAGCCGACCGACGGGAATCTTCGCGACGATCTTTTCCAGCACGTCGGCCGGCACCGCGGCGACCATGTCGGTATCGATATAGCCCGGTGCGATCGCATTGACCGTCACGCCTGCACGCGCGCCTTCCTGCGCCAGCGCCTTGGTAAAGCCGTGGATACCCGATTTCGCGGCGGCATAATTCACCTGACCATATTGGCCCGCCTGTCCGTTGATCGACCCGATGTTGACGATCCGGCCCCATTTACGGTCGCGCATCCCGGCAAAGGTGGCTTTGGCCATGTTGAAGCATCCGCCAAGATTCGTATCGATCACTTCCTTCCATGCCTCGTACGACATCTTCAGGATCGTCCCGTCGCGCGTGATCCCGGCGTTGTTGACGACGATGTCGATCGGCCCGAGTTCGTCCGCGACCTTTGCGCAACCCGTCTGACAGGCATCGAAATCGCCGACATCCCATTTATACGCGGCGATCCCCGTCCGCGCGGTGAATTCCTGCGCGCGCGCATCGTTGCCCGCATAACTGGCGGCGACGGTCACCCCCATATCCTTGAGCGCCAGGCTGATCGCCTCACCGATGCCCCGGGTTCCACCAGTAACGATTGCGACGCGTGCCATTCAGTCTCTCCCGACAGTCGATTCGATGTCAGGTCGTCGATAACCAGCCTTGCAGTTCGCGCGCAATCATGCGGCGCAGCATAGAAAGACCTTCGTCGGTGGCGTTGAGACAGGGCAGATAGGCGAAATCGGTCCCGCCCGCCGCGATGAAGCTCTCCTTGCCGCGAATCGCGAGTTCCTCGAGCGTTTCCAGGCAATCGGCGGAAAAACCCGGCGCGACGATCGCGACCTTTTTTTTGCCCTGCCCCGGCAACGCCTCGAGCGTCGCATCGGTCGCGGGTTGCAGCCACTTGGCAGGGCCGAATCGCGACTGGAAGGCGATGACGACCTCCCGCCCCATGGCCTCTCCCAGCAACCGCGCGGTCTTCTGACAATGGCAGTGATACGGATCGCCAAGTTCCAGCGTGCGCTTGGGCATGCCGTGGAAGCTCGTGACCAGCACGTCGGGGGTGAAATCGAGCCCGGCCAGTCCCGTCTCGATCGAGTGCTTCAGCGCATCGATATAGCCCGGATCGTCGTAATAGGGCGGCAGCGTGCGGATCGCGGGTTGCCAGCGTTGCTGCGCCAGATAGGCGAACGCCTTGTCGTTGGCGGTCGCGGTCGTCGCGGCGCAATATTGCGGATAGAGCGGCGCCAGCAGGATACGTTCGCACCCCGCCGCCTTCATCGCCGCGATCCGGTCGGGAATCGACGGATTGCCGTATCGCATCGCCCAATCGACCATCACCTCTGGCCCGAACGCACCCTGCAACCCGTTGCTCTGCGCCTTGGTGATCGCGGCGAGCGGCGAACCGTCCTCGCTCCAGACCAGGCTATAGGCATGCGCCGATTTTTTGGGCCGCGTATTCAGGATGATTCCGCGCAGGATCGGCTGCCACGCGATCTGCGGGATTTCGACGACGCGCCGGTCGGACAGGAATTCGCCGAGATAGCGTTTCACCGACTTCGCATCGGGCGCATCGGGTGTGCCGAGGTTCATCAGCAGCACGCCGATCTTGGGGGCTGGAATCGCGGGGTGGTTGGGCGGTAGGGTCATGCCCCCGGCCTAAGCGGAAGTGCGCGAATGCGATAGCCCGTCGCGGATCGGAGCGCGTTCGCGATCGCCGGGGCGACCGCGGGAACACCCAGTTCGCCGACCCCGCCCGGCGCCTCCTCACTACGCGCGACATCGACGATGATGTCGGGCGTATCGTCGAGCCGGGGCAGGTCGAACGACGCGAATCCCCGCGCATCGGCTAGATTGCGGGTGAACCCGGTCGACGCGCCCAGCGCCTGCGCCATGCCGAAGATCAGCCCGCCCTCGATCTGCTGGCGAACCAGATCGGGGTTGATGACGCGCCCGCAATCGACCGCGGCGACCAGCCGGTCGACGACGACGCGCTGATCGTCGCCGATATGCGCCTCCGCCAGCACCGCGATATAGCTGCCGCGAAACGCATGGCAGGCGATCCCCTGCCCGCTGCCCGCGACACCCCCGTCCCAGCCCCCCAGCGCCGCCGCGGTCGACAGGCACCGCGCCAGCCGCGGGTCGCCGCCCAGCATGCCGATCCGGTACGACAAGGGTTCGTTCCCCGCCCGATGCGCCAGCTCGTCGAGAAAACATTCGGTGAAGAAGGCGGTATAGCCATGCGCCCCGCCGCGCAGATGCCCGGTCGGCACGCCGATATCGGCGGGGTGGTGATCGATCGCATAGGCGGGCAGCCGATAGGGCGGCGTCGCCCCTGCGACCGCATAGCCATCGCCCGTCGCCCCGATCGCTGCCGCACGCGCCAGGCGGCCGGGCAGGATGCGGGTGGCGAGACCGATACCCGTCGACGGCGCCGCGATCTTGGCACTCCACCCCAGGATCGCGCCGTTCGGGGCCAGCCGTGCCGCCATCCGCGCGCGCGCGGGCGGGCGATAGGCGTCGTGGAGCGTCTCCTCGCCGCGCGACCAGACGAGGCTGACCGGTCGCCGCAACTTCACCGCCAGCAGCGCAGCCTGTTCGGCGATCAGCGGGTCGATGGTCGCGCCGAAGCCCCCGCCCGCCATCACCGGATGGATCACGACGGCGCTTTCCGCGATCCCCGCCGCGCCTGCCGCCGCGCGCCGCGCCGCCGCGGGGGCGGCGGTCGGCAGCCAGAGTTCGAGGACGCCATCGGCGAACGCCGCGGCGGCGGTCGTCGTCTCGATCGCGGCGTGGATGCCGACCCCGACGCGATAGTCGGCGGTGACGATCTGCGCATCGCGAAACACGCCCGCCAGATCGCCGCCGCTGGCGACACGCAAGCCGGGCGCGTCGAAGGCGTCGGTCAGCGCGCGATCGATGCTGGCGCTGTCGATCGGCGGGCCGTCGGTCGCAAAGCGCGGCGCGAGCGCGTCGAGTGCCGTCTTGGCGGCCCACCACGTCGTCGCCACCGCCGCGACCCAGCGCGGATTCTCGACGATCTGGAGTACGCCGCGGACGCGATCCGCCGCGGCACGGTCGACCTCGATCAACCGGGTGGACCCAAGCGGCCCCTGCCGGATCGCCGCATGCACCACATCGGGCAGCCGGATGTCGCCCGCGAAATTCGCCGACCCATCGACCTTCGCGGGCACGTCGAGCCGCGGCACCGATCGCCCGACCAGCTGGCCCGCACCCTGCCCCCCGATCGGCAGCGGGTCGGGCGGGGTCAGCCCCGCCGCCGCGACCGCGAGATCGGCGAACCGCAGCCGCTTGCCGTCATGGACGACGAACCCCTTGTCGACCGTGCACGCCGCCGCCGCGACATCCCATCGCGCCGCCGCCGCCTGGCACAACAGCGCGCGCGCACCGGCCCCGGCCAGCCGACACGCCTCCTGGAACATCCGGATCGATGTCGATCCCCCGGTCAGCATCGTCGCGCTGCGCGTCGCGACCGTCGCCAGCACATCGGCGGGCAGGCGCGACAGGCTGCCGTCGAACAGTTCGTCGAGCGCGAGCGGGTTGGCGTAGAGCGGATTGATCGGCGCGGGCTCGACACCGACGGTGCGCCAGTCGGCGCCCAGTTCGTCCGCCACGATCTGCGGCAATGCGGTATAGACGCCCTGACCATGTTCGAGCTGGGGCACCGCGACGCTGACATGGCCGTCGGTGCCGATCTTCAGCCAGGCCCCGAAGATCGCTTCACCCGGATTGGCCACCAGATTGGGCGCATAGCCACGCGGCCAGATCGCCCAGGCGACCACCAGTCCCACGCCTGCCCCCCCGCCGACCAGGAGGCCCCTTCTGCTGATCGCCGTCATGCCCGCGCTCTATCCCGATGCCGCGGACGTGAACAGCGCTACGCCGTCGCTTGCGCCGCCAGCGCGCGATAGCGGTTGCGCAGGCTGACCTTGTCGATCTTTTCGGTGCCCAGCCGCGGCAGCGCCACCGCGCTGACCCAGATCCGGGTCGGCACCTTGAACGCGGCGATATGGTCGGCCAGGAACGCCTGCAGCGCCGCGGCGTCGATCGGGGCGCCGTCGCGCGCATGGACGACCGCACCGGGGACTTCGCCATAGCGATCGTCGACCAGCCCGAACACCGCCGCCTCGGCGATATCGGGATGTTCGTATAGCGCCGCCTCGACCTCCTGACAGCTGATGTTCTCACCCCCGCGGATGATGATATCCTTCTTGCGGTCGACGATGAACAGATAGCCCTCGGGATCGAGATAGCCGATGTCGCCGGTCAGGAAATACGCATCGTCGGTAAAGGCGGCGGCGGTGGCATCCGGGCGGCCCCAATATTCCAGGAAGTTGGCGACGCTGCGGATCGCAACCTCCCCGCGCTCGCCCTGCGCGACCGGCATGCCCGCCTCGTCGAGGATCGCCAGATCGACCAGCGGCGCGGAAGCGCGCCCCGCCGAATTCGGTTTGGCGGTATAATTGCTGCGCCAGTTGCCGGTGCCGACGCCATTGGTTTCGGTCAGGCCGTAGCCGATCAGCGGGGCCGAACCGCCCATTTCCTTGTCGATCCGCTTGACGTGTTCGACCGGACGCGGCGCGCCACCCGCCGCGAAATCGGTGACCGACGACAGGTCGTAGTTCGCGCGATTGGGGTGGTTGAGGATTTCGAAGCTCATCAGCGGCACACCGACGAAATAGCTGATTTTTTCGGCATCGATCAGCCGCATCGCCTCCTCGGCATCCCATTTGCGCATCATCACGATCTTGCGCCCGATCGCGAAGCTTTGCAGCATCAGCGGCACTTCGGCGGTGACGTGGAACAGCGGCACCGACAACAATGTCGACGGCTGCGCATCGGAGGCCGTGCCGTCCTGCTGCGACAGCCCCAGCATCATCATCGCCTGCGCCAGATAATTGAAGACGCCCTGCACGACGCCGCGATGATCGGACAGCGCGCCCTTCGACTGTCCGGTCGACCCGGACGTGAACAGGATCGTCGCATGATCGTCCGCGGTCAGCGCCGGCAAGGCGACATCGTCGGCGACCCCCGCGACCAGATCGGCAAGCGCCCCGGCCAGATCGCGCGTATCGTCGATCCCGATGACGCGCGGCACCAGCCCGTCGATCGCCGCCAGCCGATCGACCCGCGGCGGATCGGCGAGGATCAGCGAACATTCGACCTCCTCGATCGCGGCGGCCAGTTCCTCCGATTTCCACCAGCCGTTCAGCAACGTCGCGACCCCGCCTGCGATCAGGATGCCCATGTACAGCGCGATCCACGATGGCGAATTGCGCATCGCGATCCCGATCCGGTCGCCCTTTTGCAGGCCGTGCGTCGTCACCAGCGCCACCGCGACCCGGGTCGCGGTGGCATGGATCTCGGCAAAGCTGATGCGTTCCTGATCCGACACCAGGAACGTCGCCTCGGCATGCTGGCCGCAGAAATGCGCGAAATAGGCGGCCAGCGTCGGTGGTGCGGCGCCGATCATCGGCATCGTCACGCCCCGGCGGTCGGCCGTGGCGAGCGCCAGCGGCCCGCCGTCACCGGTCATCGCCGCCATGATCGCGTCCATTCGCCCGTCGAGTTCGGTCCGCATCATTCTCTCCGCTTGGTCTAACGCCTTGCGCTCATTATGCAGACGCGACAGCCCAGGGGGAAGCCTTGATACTCGAACTGACCGCGCTCGCGCCTGCCGTTACCCCCGCCGTTACCGGGGGCCACATCCGTTTTGCCGATCTGGGGCTGCATCCCGACATCTTCTCGATCGGCTTCTTCACGCTGCGCTGGTATTCAATCGCCTATATCGCGGGGATACTGGTCGGCTGGTGGTATCTGCTGAAATTGCTCGCCCAGCCCGGCGCGCCGATGGCGCGGCGGCATGCCGACGACCTCGTCTTCTACGCGACGCTCGGCATCATCCTGGGCGGGCGAATCGGTTACGTCCTGTTCTACGCGCCCGAGATGATTCTGCACCCGCTCCGCATCTTCCGGCTGTGGGACGGGGGCATGTCGTTCCACGGCGGGGTGCTCGGTACGTCGATCGGGCTGATCCTGTTCGCGCGGAAACACAAGCTCAACTGGCTGCGCGTCCACGACTATATCGCCTGCTGCGTTCCGTTCGGGCTGTTCTTCGGGAGGCTCGCGAATTTCGTGAACGGCGAATTATGGGGCAAGCCGACCGATGTCGCCTGGGGCATCATCTTCGAACGCACAGTGCCCTATGGAATGATCGAACCCGCCCGCCACCCCAGCCAGCTGTACGAAGCGGGGCTGGAGGGGTTGCTGCTGTTCGCGGTGCTGTGGTTTGCCTTCTGGAAAACGAAGGCGCGCTATGATCCGGGCAAGCTCGTCGGGCTGTTCGTGCTGGGCTATGGGATCGCGCGGTTCGTCGTCGAATTCTTCCGCGAACCCGATTCGCAGCTGCGCGTCTTCGCGGAGCGAACGGGCCTCCACATGGGCCAGTGGCTGTGCGTCCCGATGATCATCGGCGGGCTGTATCTGGTCCTGACCGCGGCGCGGCGCCGGACACGGGTCGAACCGACATGGGGCAGCGAGAGCGTCGCGTGACGACCGCCCCTGCCGCCACCGGTGCGGGGGAAGCGAGCCTCCCCCTTGCCGAGGCATTGGCCGCCGCGATCACGATGGCGGGGCCGATGTCGATCGCGCAGTTCATGGGCGCGGCCAATGCGCATTATTACGCGACGCGCGATCCGCTGGGCCGCGCGGGCGATTTCGTCACCGCACCCGAAATCAGCCAGATGTTCGGCGAGCTGATCGGGCTGTGGGCCGCCGATCTGTGGGACCGCGCGGGGAGACCCGACGTCGCCTGGGTCGAGCTGGGGCCGGGCCGCGGTACGCTGACCGCCGATGCCGTGCGCGCGATGGCCAAGGCGGGGCTGACGCCGCCCGTCCATTTCGTCGAAACCAGCCCGGTCCTGACGGCGGCGCAGCGCGAGGCGGTGCCCGATGCCACCTGGCATCGCGACGCGACGACCTTGCCGACGGACATAGCGCTGATCGTCGTCGCGAACGAATTCTTCGACGCGCTGCCGATCCGCCAGCTCGTCAAGCGCGACCAGTGGCATGAACGGCTGGTCGCGTGTCAGGACACACTGTTCCTGCCGATCGCGGGCAAGCCCGTGCCCGACGCGATCATCCCCGCCCCGTTTCGCGATGCCCCGGTGGGATCGATCCTGGAGGCGTCGCCCGATGCGGTACAGATGATGCGCGCGATCGCCACGCGGATCGTGGCGCAGGGCGGCGCGATGCTGGCGGTCGATTACGGATACGAAGGCCCCGCAACCGGGGACACGTTGCAGGCGGTGCGCGGCCACGGCTTCGCCAACCCGTTCGACGCGCCCGGCGACAACGACCTGACCGCGCACGTCGATTTCACGACGCTCGCGGCGGCGGCGCAGGGGGCGGGTGCGACGCTGTGGGGACCGGTGACGCAGCGCGACCTGCTCGGCGCGCTCGGGATCGACGGGCGCACCACGGCACTGGCCAGGGCCGCGCCGACGCGCGCCGACGCGCTGCTCGCCGATCGCAACCGATTGATGGACGACATGGGCACGTTGTTCCGCGCGCTCGGCGTCACCGCCCCCGGCTGGCCCGCGCCCGCAGGCTTCGCATGATCCGGTTCCGCGACGCGACCGTCGACGATGCCGCGACGATCTGCGCGCTGGCGCGGCGGAGTTTCACCGAGACGTTCGGCCATCTCTACGCGCCGTCCGATCTCGCCGCGTTTCTGGCGGGGCACAGCATCGCCGGCTGGCAGGCCGAGCTGGCCGACCCCGCTTTTGCGGTACGGCTGGCCGAACAGGATCATGCGGCAGTCGGCTATGCGAAACTCGGCCCGCCATCGCTGCCGGTCGAACCGCGCGGGCCCTCGATCGAGCTGCGGCAATTCTATCTGCTCGCCCCGGCGCAGGGCACGGGCGCGGCGCAGACGATGATGCAGTGGGTGATCGACACCGCCCGCGCCCGCGGCGCGCAGGACCTGTATCTGTCGGTCTTCGTCGACAACCACCGCGCGCGCCACTTCTACGAACGCCACGGCTTCGACCGGATCGGGGAGTATGGCTTCATGGTGGGCACGCATCGCGACACCGACGATCTGATGCGACTGGCGTTGTGACCGGGGTGGAGCTGAACCGCGCCCGGATGCTCGACGGCATCGCGCATGGTTTTTGCGGGCGGCGCGGCGGGGTGTCGACGGGGGTTACCGCGGGGCTCGACCTCGGGCGGCGCGGGCAGGATGTCATCGGCCCCGACCTCGCCGAAAACCAGCGACGGGTGATCGCGGCGGTCTTGCCCGGCGCCGAACTCGTCACGCTGTATCAGGTCCATTCCGCCATCGCGGTAACCGTACCGCCGTTCGACGATCGGGACCGGCCCCAGGCGGACGCGATCGTCACCGATGCGCCGGGGCTGTTGCTCGGCATCCTGACCGCGGATTGTGCGCCGGTGCTGTTCGCCGACACCGATGCGGGCGTCGTCGCGGCGGCGCATGCGGGGTGGAAGGGCGCGATCGGCGGCGTCACCGATGCGACCATCGCCGCGATGGAAACGCTCGGCGCCGACCGCAGCCGGATCGTCGCCGCGATCGGCCCGTGCATCGCGCGTGCCAGCTACGAGGTCGACGATGGCTTCGCGCGCCGGTTCGCGGACGATGATCCTGCCAACGACCGGTTCTTCGCACCGGGTCGCGACGGCCATCACCAGTTCGACCTCGAAGCCTATGTCGCCCACCGGCTCGCCGCGGCGGGGCTGTCGCGGATCGAGGCGATGGGGCTCGACACCTATGCCGATCCCGACCGTTTCTACAGCTATCGCCGCGCGACCCATCGGCACGAGGCGGACTATGGCCGCCAGATCAGCATGATCGGCCTTCGCCCGCGATAGTTTCCCATGATACCAGTTTCCCGCTACACCGCATCCCAAAGAGGAGACACGGATGCCCGACAATAGCCCGACCGAAGCCGATATGACCGGTGTCGAAGCCCGGATCAGCCCGAAGCCGGAAATCGAACAGATCGGTGGACGCAAGCTGAAACCGTCGACGCTGATGATGGGTCATGGCTATGATCCCGCCCTGTCGGAAGGATCGCTGAAGCCGCCGATCTTCCTGACGTCCACCTTCGTTTTTCCTAACGCCGCCGCGGGGAAACGCCATTTCGAGGGTGTGACCGGCAAGCGGCCCGGCGGGGCGGAGGGCCTGGTCTATTCGCGCTTCAACGGCCCGAACCAGGAGATTCTCGAAGACCGGCTGGGCGTGTGGGAAGAGGCGGAGGATGCGCTCGCCTTTTCCAGCGGCATGTCCGCGATCGCGACATTGTTCCTGTCGATGGTGAAGCCCGGCGACACGATCGTCCATTCGGGGCCGCTCTACGCCGCGACCGAAACGCTGATCGCGCGGGTGCTGGGCAAATTCGGGGTCAACTATCTCGATTTTCCCGCGGGCGCGACGCGCGACGAGATCGATGCGGTGCTGGCACAGGCCAAGGCGGCGGGGCATGTCGCGATGATCTATCTTGAAAGTCCCGCGAACCCGACCAACGCGCTGGTCGATGTCGAAGCGGTCGCGGCGAGCCGCGATGCGCTGTTCGGCGATGGCGAAAAGCCGCCGATCGCGATCGACAACACGTTCCTGGGGCCGCTGTGGCACCAGCCGCTGAAGCATGGTGCGGACATCGTCGTCTATTCGCTGACCAAATATGCCGGCGGGCACAGCGATCTGGTTGCGGGCGGTGTGCTCGGGTCGAAGGAGCACATCAACACGATCCGGTCGATGCGCAACACGATCGGGACGATCACCGATCCCAACACCGCATGGATGCTGCTGCGCAGCCTCGAAACGCTCGAACTCAGGATGAGCCGCGCGGGCGAGAATGCCGCCAAGGTGTGCCGCTTCCTCGCCGATCACGCCAAGATCGAGCGGGTCGGTTACCTCGGCTTCCTCGAGGAACAGGGCGATTCGCGACAGGCCGATATCTATCGTCGTCATTGCACCGGCGCGGGATCGACGTTTTCGCTGTATCTGAAGGGCGGCGAGCGCGAGAGCTTCGCCTTCCTCGATACGTTGAAGATCGCCAAGCTCGCGGTCAGCCTGGGCGGCACCGAAACGCTGGCGTCGCATCCGGCGGGGATGACGCATATCTCGGTCGCCGAACCGCGGAAATCGCAGCTGGGGATCACCGACAATCTGGTCCGCATCTCGATCGGGGTCGAGGACGCGGACGACCTGATCGCCGATTTCGACCAGGCGCTCGCCGCGATCTGAGAACGTGTTCGGGCGATCAGAACCGTTGCGCCCGACGCACGGCTCGGCGATGAAGCGCGGATGCTGATATCCGATGCCTTCATCGCCGGTCTGCCCAAGGCCGAACTCCACCTTCACATCGAAGGCAGCCTCGAACCCGAACTGATGTTCGCGCTGGCCGCGCGCAACGGGGTCGCCATCCCCTTCGCCAGCGTCGAGGATGTCCGCGCCGCCTATGATTTCTCGCGGCTGCAGGATTTTCTCGACATTTATTATCAGGGCGCGAACGTGCTGGTCACCGCGCGCGATTTCCACGATCTGGCCGCCGCCTATTTCGATCGCGCCGCCGCCGACGGAGTCGTCCATGCCGAAATCATGTTCGATCCGCAGACCCATACCGATCGCGGCATCGCGTTCGCGACGGTGATCGACGGGCTGTGGTCCGCCATCCAGGAAGCGCGGACGAAGCATGGGATGACCGTGTCGCTGATCCTGTGCTTCCTGCGCCATCTCGACGAGGACGCCGCGTTCGCGACGCTCGAAGCGGCGAAACCCTATCTCGACCGGATCGCCGCGGTCGGGCTCGATTCGTCCGAAATGGGGCACCCGCCCGAAAAATTCGCGCGCGTGTTCGCGGCGGCGCGCGATCTGGGGCTGAAGCTGGTCGCGCATGCGGGCGAGGAGGGGCCGCCCGACTACGTCCGTCAGGCGCTCGACATCCTCCACATCGACCGGCTCGACCATGGCAACCGCAGTCTCGAGGACCCGGTGCTCACCGCGCGGCTGGCGCGAGAGGCGATGACGCTGACCGTCTGCCCGCTGTCGAACCTGAAATTGTGCGTCGTCGACGATATGGTCAACCACCCGATCGACCGGATGCTGCGCGAAGGACTGCGCGCGACGATCAATTCGGACGATCCGGCCTATTTCGGGGGCTATATCGCCGCCAATTACCGCGCCGCGATCGATGCGCGCGGCCTGACCCGACAGGATTGCGCGACGCTGGCGCGCAACAGTTTCCTCGGATCCTTTCTCGACGATGCTGCGATCGCCAGCCATCTGGCGGCGCTCGACGCCTATGTCGGCGCGGCCTGATGCCGGTCTTCACGCCGATCAGCCATGACGACTTCGTCGCCGACGTGAAGACACTGGCGGCACGGATCGTCGCGGACGACTGGACGCCCGATTACATCATCGGCGTCGGGCGCGGCGGGCTGGTCCCCGCGGTCTATCTCAGCCACGCGACGGGGATGGGATCGCTGTCGATCGACTGGAGTTCGCAGGTTCCCGAATTCGCCTCCGCCGCGCTCACCCGGCTCGCGGCGCGGACCCGCGATGGCGAACGGTTGCTGTTCGTCGACGACATCAATGATTCGGGGATGACGATCGGGCGTATTCGCGATGGCCTGCGCGATGCCGCGCCGGGGCATCTGCGGTTCGCGACGCTGATTGACAATATCGGCTCCGCCCAGCGGGTCGATTATGCCGCGCGCCGGATCGATCGCGCCGTGACCAAGGACTGGTTCGTGTTTCCCTGGGAAGCGATCGCGCCGCAGCAGGCGATCGCCGACGATGCCGCCGAGGTGCCGGGCCGCATCGCATGACCGTATTGGGCGCGGTGCTGCCCGTCTTCGCGATCATCCTGGCGGGGTTCGTCTTCGCCCGGATGCGCGGGCTCGGCGACGACGCGGTCGCGATCCTGAACGCCTATGTCGTGTGGGTCGCGCTGCCCGCGCTCTTGTTCGATTTCGTCGCCGCGGCGGATTGGGCGACGTTGGTGCAGCCGCGGTTCGTCACCGTGTTCGGCGGCGCGATGCTGGGCGTGTTCGCGCTGTCGCTGGTCGCCAATCGCCACGCCACGTTGGCACGCCGGTCGCTCGATGCGCTGAGTGCCAGCTATTCGAACACCGCCTATCTCGGCATCCCGCTCGCGGGCGCCCTGATCGGCCCGGTCGGCACCGCCGCCGCGGTGATCGCGTCGTTGATGACCGTGTGCGCGCTGTTCGCGCTGTCGGTCACGCTGGTCGAGATCGACCTGGTGCCGCAGGGCAGCATGGGCCGCCGGATCATGCGAGTCGGCGGCGCGGTCCTGCGCAACCCGCTGGTCGCCGCGCCGATCGCGGGCCTGGCCTGGGCGCTGACCGGGCTGGCGATCCCGGTGCCCGTCGGCCATTTCCTGTCGCTGCTGGCGGCGACCGCCTCCCCCGTCGCGCTCGTGACGATCGGCGTGTTCCTGGCGCAGCCGCGGGCGGCGGGCGATCGGCGCGAACTGGGTACGGGGGTGGCGCTGAAGCTGCTCGTCCAGCCGTTGCTGACGCTGGCGATGCTGGCGATCGTGCCGCTGGCGCGCCCCTGGGCTGCCGCCGCGCTGTTGCTGGCCGCGCTGCCGACGGGGACCGGGCCGTTCATGGTCGCCCAGCTCTATCGCCAGGACGTGACGCTGACCGCACGGACGATCCTGATCTCGACGATCCTGTCGGTCGTGACGGTCACCGCGCTGGCGTGGCTGTTGGTCGGTTAATCGAGGAACGGCGCGGCGATATCGGCGCGGACGCGGAGCAGGCGTCCGGATGCCCGATCGATCAACGCCCAGGTCGTCACCGCCGCCACCACCGTCTTGCCCGCCGCATCGACGAAGCGGACGTGCCGGTCGAACCGCGCGCCCTTGGGCGCATCGGGCACCCATGTCTCCCCCGTCACCATCGCGCCCACGCCGATATTGCCGCGATAATCGATCTCATGCCGGGTCACGACCCAGACATAGGCGTCCTGATGCGCGGGCGGGGCGACCGCCTGCCAGTGCGCGGTCGCCAGATCCTGGATCCAGCGGACCCAGACCGCATTGTTGACGTGCCCCAATTCATCGATGTCGGCGGGGTCCGCGACGAAAAGCTGCGAAAAGCTCACGTCGCGCGTCGCCGCTGCCACAGGTGCCAGGCCCCGATCAGCGCGCCGATCGCGATCAACGCCGCCGCGATCCACAGCCATTGGTGGCCGTGCGGGGTGAACCGGCCGAAAAACCGTTCGAAATTCTGCCCGAACACATAGCCGACCAGCGTGAAGACGCTGCCCCAGATCGCCGCCGCCGTCGCATTGACGGGCAGGAACGTCCGCCCCGGCACCGCGCTGGTCCCGATCGCGATCGGGCTGACGGTGCGCAGGCCATAGATGAAGCGAAAGGCGAAGATGAACCCGATCGGATGGCGTTCCAGCGCCGCAACCGCGCGCGCGAATGCGGCCTGCGCGCGGATTTTGCGGACCAGCCGCGCCTCGCGAAACCGGCGGCCCAGATAGAACCAGCTCTGGTCGGCCACGAACGATCCGGCGGCGGCCGCGATCATCGCGCCGTACAGCGGCACCAGTCCCTGATGCGCCAGCAATCCGCCCGCCACGACGACCGCCTCCCCCTCCAGCCCCGCGCCGACGAACAGCGCGATCAGGCCGTAGTGCGCGACCAGCCCCTCGATGCTCATCGGCTATTGCGCCCTATGCCACGATGCCGAGCTGCCACAGGACGAAGGCATGTTCCTCCGCGCCTTCGCGCAGCGAATCATACCGCCCCGATTTGCCGCCATGGCCCGCCCCCATGTTGGTCTTGAGCAGCAGGACGTTGTCGTCGGTCTTCTTCGCGCGCAACTTCGCCGCCCATTTCGCGGGCTCCCAATAGGTGACCCGCGGATCGTTCAGCCCGCCCGAAATGAACAGCGGCGGGTAATTCTGTGCGATGACATTGTCGTACGGGCTGTACGACCGGATCAGGTCGAACGCCGCCCGGTCCTCGATCGGATTGCCCCATTCGGGCCATTCGCCCGGGGTCAGCGGCAGGTCGGCGTCCATCATCGTGTTGAGCACGTCGACGAACGGCACCGCCGCGATCACCGCGCCCCACAGGTCGGGATCGGAATTGATCACCGCGCCCATCAACTCGCCGCCCGCCGATCCCCCCTCGATCGCGATCCGCCCCGCGCTGGTCCACCCCTGCGCGATCAGCCCTTTCGCGACATCGACGAAATCGTTGAACGTGTTGGTGCGCTTGTCGAGCTTGCCGTCGTGATACCATTGCTGGCCCAGATCGTCGCCGCCGCGGATATGCGCGATCGCATAGGCGAAGCCGCGGTCGAGCAGGCTCAGCCGCCCGGTCGAGAATCCCGGCGGGATCGCATGGCCATATGCGCCATAGGCATAGAGAAACAGCGGTTGCGACCCGTCCTTGACGAAGCCCGCAGGGTAGACGATCGACACCGGCACCGCCGTCCCGTCGCGCGCGACGATCTTCAGCCGTTCGGTGCGATAGTTGGCGCCATCATAGCCCGATGGAATTTCCTGTACCTTCAGCGTGGTCAGGGCGCCGGTGGCGATGTCGTAATCATAGACGGTGCCCGGGGTGACCATCGATTCATAACCCAGCCGGATCGTGTCGACGTCATATTCGGGATTGTCGCCGACGCCCGCCGCATAGCTTGCCTCGGGAAAATCGATCCAGCGCGGCTGCGTCAACGCGTCGTACCGATGGATCGCTATCCGATCAAGCCCGTCTTCGCGTCCTTCGACGATGAAGAAACTTGCATAGCATTCGACCCCGGTCATGTAGAAATGGGGCGATGGCGCGATCAGTTCGGACCAGTTGCCCGGTTCCGCGATCGGTGCGGTGACCAGCCGCCACATCGGATCGGTATCGTTGGTATGGATGAACAGCGTGTCGCCATGCGCATCGACGTCATATTCGCGCCCCGGCTGCCGCGGTGCGACCAGGATCGGATCGGCGAGCGGGTCGGTCGCGGGCAGCAACCGCACCTCGCTCGTGACATGATCGCCGGTACCGATCACCAGCCACTGCCGGTCGCTGGTTTCGCTGACCGACACGCGATACCCTTCGTCGGCCTCGCGATAGAGCTCGATATCGTCGGCGACGGGTGTGCCGATCCGGTGAAGTCGTGCGTTGTCCGTCCGCCACTGATCGTTCGCGAGGCCGTATAGGAACCCGCTGTCATCCGCGGTCCAGACGATGTCGGACAGCATCCCCGGGATCACTTCGGGCAGATGCGCGCCGGTCGCGAGGTTCTTGATCCGGATCTCGAACCGCTCCGCGCCGCTGTCGTCGATGGCATAGGCGAGCATCGACCCGTCGTTGCTGATCGCGAACGCGCCCAGCCGGAAATATTCCTTGCCCTCGGCGAGCGCGGGTTCGTCGAGCAACAGCTGATCGTCGCCACCGCCGACGGGCCTCCGCCACCATTTGCGATATTGGCCGCCGGTTTCGTACGCCGCCCAGTACAGCCAGTCGCCATCCTTTTGCGGGACGGAGGATTCATCCTCCTTCATTCGGCCCTTCATCTCCTGAAAGATCGTCTCGACCAGCGGCTGGTGCGGCGCCATCTGCGCTTCGAAATAGGCGTTCTCCGCCGCCAGATACGCCAGCACCTCGGGGTCGGCGACCTCGGGATAGGCGGGGTCCTTCAACCATGCCCAGGGATCCTCGATCCTGACGCCATGCGCTTCGAAGGCATGCGGGCGAGTGGCGGCGACGGGGGGCATGATAGCGGTCATCCGCCCGCCATAGCGCGCGCGTTGCGCTGCGTCAGTCCCGCCATTGCACGCACGCGTCTTTCCCGCTCTAACTACCGTCAACAACAGGGAGATACGTTGATGCGAGCAGGATGGTTGATCGGGGCGGCGAGCCTGTCGGTGATGGCGATGTCGACGATCGCGACGGCGCAGACCCGCGCGGACCAGCGCCCATTCTTCGATCTGTACAAGGAACTGGTCGAAACCAACACGGTCGTCGATGTCGGCAGCTGCACCCAGGCATCGCAGCAGATCGCGGCGCGGATGAAGGCGGCGGGCTATCGCGATGCCGACCTGACGCTGTTTTCGGTTCCCGATCATCCCAAGGATGGCGGCATCGTCGCGATCCTCAAGGGATCAAACGCGGCGATCAAGCCGATGCTGCTGCTCGGCCACCTCGACGTCGTCGCCGCCAAGCGAGAGGACTGGACCCGCGATCCGTTCAAACTGATCGAGGAAGACGGCTATTATTATGCCCGCGGCACCGTCGACGACAAGGCGATGGCGGCCGTCTGGGCCGACACGATGATCCGCCTGAAACAGGCCAAGACCCAGCCGAAGCGCACGATCAAGATGGCGCTGACGTGCGGGGAGGAGACCACTTTCGCCTTCAACGGCGCCGAATGGCTCGCCAAAAACAAACCCGAGCTGATCGCGGCCGAATTCGCGCTGAACGAAGGCGGCGGCGGGCGACTGGGCGACAATGGCAAGCGAGAGGTGCTGGCGATCCAGGTCGGGGAAAAGGCCGCGCAGAACTACACCTTCCTCGCCACCAACCCCGGCGGGCACAGCTCGCAACCGCTGCCCGACAATGCGATCTACGAACTGGTCGATGCGGTGAAGGCGGTGCGGAACTACGAATTCCCGGTTCGCTTCACCGACACGACGCGCGCCTTCTTCACCGCGACCGCCAAGACGCAGCCCGGCCCGGTCGGCGATGCGATCACCCGGTTGCTCGCGAACCCGCAGGATGCCGCCGCCAATGCGATCGTCAGCCGCGACAAGGCGCTGCATTCGACGCTGCGCACGACATGCGTCGCGACGCTGTTGAACGCGGGCCATGCCGAAAACGCGCTGCCCCAGCGCGCGACCGCCAACATCAATTGCCGCATCTTCCCCGGCGAAACGGTCGACCAGACGCTCGCCAAGCTGAAGGAACTCGCCGGATCGAAGGTCACCGTGACCGCCAACCAGCCCGTCCGCCCGACCGCGATCCCGCCCGAACTCGACGCGCGCTACGTCGGGCCGATGACGAAGGTCGCGGCGCGGCATTTCCCCGGCGTCCCCGTCCTGCCGCTGATGTCGACGGGGGCGACCGACGGCATCTTCTTCGAAGCGATCGGCATTCCCGTCTATGGCGCGCCCGGGATGTTCATCGACAAGGATATGTCGGGCGTCCACGGGCTGAACGAAAAGATCGCGGTGAAATCGCTCTATGACGGGCGCGATTATCTGTACGATCTGGTCACGACGTTCGCAGGCTGATCGTCGTCAGACGGTGACCTGTTCGCCCAGTTCCAGCACCTTGCCCGGCGGGATTTGCAGAAATTCCGTCGGGTCGCTGGCGTTGCGCTGCAGGAACATGAAAATCCGGTCCTGCCACAGGGGCATGCCCTGATCCGCATCGGGTTTCAGCGTGTTGCGCCCGATGAAGAAACTGGTCTTCATCTCGGACAATCCCTTGCTCTCGCCCTTGCTGCCGAATCCCAGGTCGCGGGGGACGTCGGGTGATTCCATGAACCCGTAGTTCAGCAGCACGATCGAGAAATTATCGTCGACCCGCTCCACCGTCCGGCGATGTGCGTCATCGACGATCGGGCGATCGACGGTGCGGATGCTGACGATGACGTTCCGCTCGTGCAGCACCTTGTTGTGCTTGAGGTTGTGGAGCAGCGCGCCGGGCGCGGCATGCGGGGTGCCGGTCAGGAACACCGCATTGCCCTCGACCCGTTCGGGCGGCCGTTTCGCGAGCGCCGCGGCCAGGTCGACCAGCGGGATGCTTTGCTGTTCCTCGAACGTCTTGACGATCCGCCGCCCGCGCACCCACGTCGAAATCAGCAGCCCGATCGCCGCCGCGATGACCAGCGGCACCCACCCGCCCTCGATCACGCGCAGGATGTTCGCGCCGAAGAAGATGAGGTCCAGCGTCAGGAACGGCAGGATCGCCGCCAGCGCCAGCGGGCGCGACCAGTGCCAGACATGCCGAACGACCAGATAACCGAGCAGCGTCGTGACGACCATCGTCCCCGTCACCGCGATGCCATAGGCCGCCGCCATCGCGGACGATGTCTTGAATTCGACGACCAGCACCAGCACGCCGACCAGCAACATCCAGTTGATCGCAGGCAGGTAGATCTGCCCGGCGAACGCGGCGGAGGTCTGGCGGATCTTCAGCCGCGGCAACAGCCCCAGCTGGATCGCCTGCTGGGTCAGCGAGAACGCGCCGGTGATGACCGCCTGGCTCGCGATCACGGTTGCCAGCCCCGCCAGCACGACCAGCGGCCCGCGCAGCCACAGCGGTGCCATCATGTAGAACCAGTCCTGGCTCTGGAACGCGGTGCCCGCCGCGCGGGCGGCCTCCAGATGCGCCAGCGCGAACGCGCCCTGCCCCAGATAATTGAGGGTCAGCGCGGGAAAGGCGAGCGCGAACCAGCCGATCCGGATCGGCGTGACGCCGAAATGCCCCATGTCCGCGGTCAGCGCCTCGGCCCCCGTCACCGTCAGGAACACCGCACCCAGCACGAACATCCCGGTCACGCCGTGCGTCGCGAGAAATTCGATGCCATAGGTTGGCACGAACACGCGCAGGATCGATAGCTCGTCGGCGATATGCCAGATACCGAGCGCAGCGATCGTGACGAACCAGACGATGCAGATCGGCCCGAACAAGGCCGACACCTTCGCCGTGCCGCGCCGCTGAAACATAAACAACGCGATCAGGATCACGATCGTTACCATCCGGATCGCATGTTCGTCGACAATCGCGGCTGCCGACGGGATCGTCCGCAGCCCCTCCATCGCGGACAGCACCGACAGCGCGGGCGTGATGATCGCATCGCCATAGAACAGCGCCGCCCCCGCCGCCCCCAGCACCAACGCGATCTGGCTGCGGCGCCCGAGCGCGCGACGCGCCAGCGCCGCCAGCGCCAGCACCCCGCCTTCGCCATGATTGTCCGCGCGCATCAGGAAGGTGACGTATTTCACCGTCACGATCAGGATCAGCGACCATAGCGCGAGGCTGAGAACGCCCAGGATCTCACTCGAGTCGAACCCATCGGCACCGCACAGCAGCAACGCTTCGCGAAAGGCGTAGAGCGGGCTGGTGCCGATATCGCCGAACACCACACCGATCGCCCCCACCGTCAGGGCCAGGATCGCTGGATGCGGGTGATGCGCGGACGGTGGCAACGGCTCGGTTGGCGACGACTTGTGTTCGACGGCGAGCGACATGGCGCGCAACTACCCCCTGATAGGACGGCGCGCTGTACGCTCATCGCCTGTCCACGCAAGTCTATTCGCCCGTTGGGGCGCCCCACGGTGGCACAAGTGCTTGATCCGACGTCGAGACGAGGCCATGGCGGGGGCATGGTTCCCTTTTCGTTCGGTGGTCACGCCCTCGTCGCGTTGACGCAAGGCGCGCTGTTCTGGCCTGCGCGTCGTGCGCTGCTGGTCGCCGATCTGCATTTCGAAAAGGCGAGCTGGTTCGCGCGGTTCGGACAGATGCTCCCCCCCTATGATTCGATCGCGACGCTGGCCGATCTGACCGCGCTGGTCGTCGCGACCGGGGCGGTCGAAACCTGGTGCCTGGGCGACAGCTTCCACGACATCGACGGGTGCGATCGGTTGCCGCAGCGCGCGCAGGAGATGTTGCGCGCGCTGACGACATCGACGCGGTGGACGTGGATCACGGGCAACCACGACCGCGCGATTCTCGATCGATGCGGCGGTGCGGTCGTGGACATGGCGGAGGTCGACGGCCTCGTCTTGCGCCACGAGGCCGATCGCCGCGACCCGCGTCCCGAACTATCGGGGCATTTCCACCCGAAACTACGGCTCAGGGTGCGCGGCAAGCTGGTCGCGCGGCGGTGTTTCGTCGCGACGGAGCGCAAGCTGATCCTGCCTGCGTTCGGATCGCTGACCGGAGGGCTCGACGTCGATCATCCCGAAATCCGCCGAGCGACCGGCCCCGATGCCCAGGCGCTGGTCCCCGTCCGCGAACGCCTGCTCCGGTTTCCGATCGCGGCCTGATCGCGCGTTAGCTGGCGAGTGTCGGAAACGCCGCCCGGAATGCCGCAACCTTGGGTTTGTCCCACTGGACGATGTACGGGTGCGTCGGATTACGATCGAAGAAATTCTGGTGATACGCCTCGGCAGGATAGAAACTGCCGGTTTCCAGCTTGGTCACGATCGGGCCCGAAAACCGGTGGGCGCCCGTCAGCTGCGCGATATAGGCCTTGGCCGCGGTCGCCTGCGCGGGCGATTGCGGGAAGATCGCGGATCGATAGCTGGTGCCGGTGTCCGGCCCCTGCCGATTCAACTCGGTGGGATCATGCGCGATCGAGAAATAGACGCGCAGCAACGTGCCATAGCTGACCTGACGCGGGTCATAGCTGATCCGGATCGCCTCGGCATGGCCGGTCCGCTCACTCGACACGTCGCCGTAATTGGCGGTCGCCGCGGTGCCGCCCGCATAGCCCGCGGTCACACCCTTGACGCCTTTGACATGTTCGAACACCGCCTCCATGCCCCAGAAACAGCCACCCGCCAGCACCGCGGTCTGCAACCCCGGCTGCGCGGGGACATCGACCTTGGCGGCGGGGATGACGACGGCGCGTTCGGCGTCCGCGCCCGACTGGATCGCGACGATCCCGATCAGGGCGGCCGCGGCGGTGGCAAGGATGGTTCTGGTCATGATACTCATATGGGGTTGGCGGGCGTCGCCTGCCAGCGGATCAGCGCTGGGCGACCGCCTGCGGGGTGAAATGGCTGACGAGCGCCTGGCGCCCGTCGACCGGCTGCAGCGCGACGAGGCCGATCGCACCCAGCACGAACCCCGCGCCGAACTGCCAGACGAAACTCGATTTCAGGAAAGTGCGCATGATGTCCTCTTCGGATCGGTTCTCGAAATAGTTACGTGGACCGACGCGATCCGGACGCAATCGCCTGCGTCCGGCCATCGACCGTGTTTATGATCTATCGTCGGGCAACTGAACGGCGCATGGGTGCGCCGTTCAGCCGATTGTCAGGGATGCGCGCCGGGATGGCGCCGACCGCGACTCAGCTCAGCGCAGCGCGGCGCAGGCGGTCTGGATCCGGGTGCATGCTTCCTTGAGCAGCGCATCCGATGTCGCATAGCTGATGCGGAAGGCGGGGCTCAGCCCGAACGCGGCGCCCTGCACGACCGCGACCTTGGCCTCGTCGAGCAGATACCCGACCATCGCCTCGTCGGTATCGATCAGCCTGCCCGATGGCGTCGATGCTCCGATCAGCGCGTCGAACGAGGGATAGACGTAGAATGCGCCTTCCGGCGTCGGGCAGTTCATGCCGTCGATCGCGTTCAGCATCGACACGACCAGATCGCGCCGCCCCTGGAACACCGCGTTGCGCTCCGCCAGGAAACCCTGCGGCCCGTTCAGCGCGGCGACCGCGGCGGCCTGGGCGATCGAACACGGATTGCTCGTCGATTGCGATTGCAGTTTCGCCATCGCCTTGATCAGCCACGATGCGCCGCCCGCATAACCGATCCGCCACCCGGTCATCGCATAGGCTTTCGAACAACCGTTCACCGTCAGCGTCCGCTCATACAGATCGGGGCAGGCCTCTGCGATCGTGGCGAACTTGAATCCGTCGTAGACGATGTGTTCATACATATCGTCGGCGAAGATCCACACGTGCGGATGCCGCGCCAGCACCGCACCCAGCGCCTTTAGCTCGTCGATCGTATAGGCCGCACCGGTCGGGTTGGAAGGCGAATTCAGGATCACCCATTTGGTCCGCGGGGTGATCGCCGCCTCCAACGCTTCGGGCTTCAGCTTATAGCCCTGATCCGCGCCCGCAGCGGCGAACACGGGGGTGCCGCCCGCGAACTGGACGACGTCGGGATAGCTGACCCAATAGGGGGCCGGGATCACGACCTCGTCACCCGCATCGACGGTCGCGACGATCGCGTTGAACAGCGTGTGTTTGCCGCCGACGTTCACGCTCACCTGATCGGTCGTATAGGTCAGCGCATTGTCGCGCGCGAATTTGGCGACGATCGCCTCCTTCAGCTCGATCGTGCCGTCGACATTCGTATATTTGGTCTTGCCCGCGCGGATCGCCTCGATCGCGGCGTCCTTGACGAAATCGGGCGTGTCGAAATCGGGTTCGCCCGCGCCCAGTCCGATCA
>Ga0206131_10000139_pt1 | contig 99921 bp, 104 predicted proteins | sample Helgoland_Spring_FD_148636 | JGI IMG/M metagenome (GOLD analysis project Ga0206131, IMG submission 148636) | Pelagic subsurface seawater microbial communities from Kabeltonne, Helgoland, North Sea - Helgoland_Spring_Bloom_20160517_1 | ecosystem: Environmental > Aquatic > Marine > Epipelagic ... | reverse complement strand
AAACACCATATATATATATATATTTGAATCTGTGCATTCAAATGTTTGGTACACGTGATTGTATTTAATGTTTGGAATATGTAATTATTTTACAGAAAAAATGCGTGTTTTATTAATTATTTATATCATAAAATATTTTTATTAAACCATTTAGAAAATATTTATAATTAGTTATACGAACCATGTCTTCCGATGATGATTGTGTAATTGGGATTGACCTCGGAACTACGAATTCTTGTGTTGCTGTTGAAAAAGATGGACGCTTTGAAGTTATTGCTAACTCACAGGGTGAGCGGACTACCCCTTCTTTTGTTGCGTTTACCGAGGAAGGTGAGCGCCTTATCGGTCAGGCGGCGAAGGGACAAGTCACCAGTAATGTTAAACGTACTGTTTATGATATTAAACGCCTTATGGGACGTAAGTTTTCCGACGAAGGTGTACAGAAAGAGATTGCTGGATTTGGATATAAGGTCGTTGCTGGGTCTAATGGTAATCCAGAGGTTGTTATTGAAGTTGGTGGTAAAACCACAAATTATACTCCTGAGCAAATTAGTGCAACCATTCTTGGATATATGAAGGAGACTGCTGAGGCTTTTCTTGGTAAGAAGGTTTCTCGGGCGGTTGTCACCGTTCCCGCATATTTCAATGATGCACAGCGTCAGGCTACCAAGGACGCAGGTGCTATCGCTGGTCTAAAGGTTGAGCGTATTATCAACGAACCTACTGCTGCTGCTATCGCATATGGACTTAATAATGAGTCCAATACAGAGAAGAATGTACTCATCTTCGACTGCGGAGGAGGCACACACGATGTTTCTATTCTTTCTATTGATTCTGGTATCTTTGAAGTTAAAGCTACTGCGGGTGATACTCACCTCGGTGGAGAGGATATTGATGATAAGGTCGTTGATTACCTCAAGGCGGAGTTCCAGAAGAAGTTTAGAATGGAACTCACCAGTAAGAAACACTTACGTCGTCTTCGTAATGCTGCAGAGAGAGCAAAGCGCACACTCAGCACTGCTACTACCGCTACAATTGAGGTTGATAGTTTGGGGGATTTTGACTTTAATACCGTTATTACTCGCGCAAAGTTTGAGGATATTTGCTCCGATTTCTTTAAGCGAACGATGGTTCCTGTTGAACAAGTTCTCAGAGACTCCAAGATCAGTAAGAGTAGTATTCACGAAATCGTATTGGTCGGCGGAACTACACGTATTCCAAAACTACAATCCATGATTAGTCAGTATTTCAATGGTAAGGATTTATGTAAGTCCGTCAATCCAGACGAGTGTGTCGCATATGGGGCCGCGGTACAGGGTGATGTCTTGAACGGCGCAAAGTCGGATAAGACGAAAGATATCCTACTTCTTGATGTTACTCCACTCAGTCTTGGTATTGAGACTTCGGGCGGTGTTATGACTGCTCTCATCAAGCGTAATACTACTATTCCTGCTAAGAAGGAACAGACTTTCTCCACTTATGCTGATAATCAACCTGCTGTTAATATTCGGGTTTTTGAGGGCGAGCGCCAATTCACGAAGGATAATAATCTACTTGATACTTTTGACCTTAAGGGTATTCCACCTGCACCCAGAGGTGTTCCCCAAGTTAAAGTGGCGTTTGATATTGACGCAAATGGTATTCTTACCGTATCGGCAAATATTGGCGACGGACCTGGAGAAACTCTCAAGATTAATCGTGAAAATAATAGTATATCACAGGAAGATATTGAGAGAATGGTGGCAGAGGCCGAACAGTTTAAGGAACAAGATGAAGCTCTTCGTAAGATTGTTGACGCCAAGAATTCACTCGAAAATACTCTCTATAGTGCAAAGAATAGTTTGGACGACGAGGCCGGTAAGAACTTGGATGATTCTATGAAAGAGGAAATTCGTGGACGTATTGATACCGATATTACTTGGTTAGAGGCACAGACCAGTTCTACCACGGTTGACGACTATGAAGAGCGCACCAAGTCTTTCAATGAATTCATACAGGGTAAGTTTTCTACCGCTGGTCCTAGTGCCGATATGCCTTCAAAGGCGGCTGCTACTGAAAGTGAATTTACAGGACCAGAGATTGAGGAGATTGATTAAACCTATGAACTTTGGAATCGGCACTACTCGGTCAAATGTTTACCGGTCGTTGACAACGATGAATATAAATACGCTGTGCGGTGTAAATATTATCTATGTTTTATTTTTCCATTATTTAGTATCATAAAAATTGATTACTTTTATGATATCTCTTTTTATATTTATAATTATGGTCATATATATTATTGAACTTGAAAATGGTAAGTATTATGTTGGTAAATCAGACAATCACCTTTTGAGAATTGAGAGTCATAATAATAATCTCGGTCCCGAATGGACCAAAATATATAAACCTGTTCGCACTATTGATGTCATTCATACTGTTGATGATTTTGATGAGGATAAATATACTCTCGCAACGATGAGAACATACGGGATTGATAATGTTAGAGGGGGGAGTTTTAGTCAGTGCGTTTTAACTGATTCTGTTCGGGATATTATTAACACTATGCTTCGCACCGATAAAGACCTTTGTTATATATGTGGTGAGTCTGGGCATTTTGCTAATCAATGCACTGTTCTTCGTAAACCTACGATTACTACTCCTGTGGTTGATACTACTCCTGTGGTTGATACTACTCCTGTGGTTGATACTACTCCTGTGGTTGATACTACTCCTGTGGTTGATACTACTCCTGTGGTTGATACTACTCCTGTGGTTGATACTAAAGGAAGTAAATGGTGTAAGTGTGTATCGTCCTGGGTTAGTAAACATAGAGTCAAAAATTGTAAATTAAAAAAAGTTATAAATGCTACAGGTAAAATCATTGTCGCCATTGTTGATGCTATTGCGGAGGAGGAGAAGGAGAAGGAGAAGGAGAAAAACAATATTTTATCTACGAATAATAATCCAAAGAGTAAATTATTATGTACGAGATGTGGTCGTAATACACATATACATACACAGTGCTACGCAGTTAAGCACCTTAAGGGTTATACTTTGGACCCATAGAATATAAATATGTAACATAAATTAATATAGATATCATAAAAATTGATTACTTTTATGATATCTCTTTTTATTTATAACACACACACACACTTTATGGCGAATTTTAGAATTATTCCTAATGATGAAAGCGATATTTATATAGATTATTGCTACCCCGAAGGAGTTCTCATTCCCGAATCATCAAATACAAACACCATTTGGCGTAAATATAACGAATTTTTGGACTCTAATAGTGATACCGATTATGTATGTTTGGTTGAATTTATGATTAAGGAACTATGCGAGAAAAAATTGGAGTCCAAGGATACGATATATAAATTGTATTCAGAGACGATTGAAAGAGAATACACTATTTACACGATGGATGATGTCAAAAGTATCATGAATGACACTACCAGTATCGCTTATTATGATATATGGGATACTTATATTTCCATGCTTGAAGATATTGTATATTCATATCATAAGAACGGAGATAAGGTATTCCAATAGTCATCTTATAAACTTGGTTGGGTCGCAGTGAACATCGCCAGAGTTAATGGATTCTGACCTGGTAATATATCAAATGATGAAGACACTTCCATACCATCATAGTTCAAACCGGGTTGGTTACTCAGTGATTTTTTTATCAGGTCCACGTGACGCTGAACGTATGATGTTACAAACATCGTATCTGCTGATTTTATTTGATTCAATATTGTGCTTACTGTTAAATTATCAACATTCGGTATATTTATTATCAATTTACATTCAACTTCTGGTATTCCTTCGTTTGTTGTATTAAATGTGTATTTATGTCCGGCTTCTATTTTTATTTCGTTATTCAAAGTCAATCTGGTTACGGGCGATATATTTAAAAAAGGATGGGTGTATTCAGGAATCACCGTCGTCTCGTAGGTCTGGATTAGAGTTAATTTGGAACTCATTCTCTTATAATAATATACATATATTATTATTACTTTATACCTCTTTGGTTATGCTTATACAAATCGTTTGTGTTCCCAATTGGCGGCAATGCGGACAAGCTTTTGATGTTGTGGTAAGTTCTCTGTATTTCCTATCACATTTCGCATGCATTCGTATATCACATATATTACAACATATATGGGTTTTTTGGTCTATTATATCCCAACATATTACACCTTTTCTCTTTGAAAACGCCCATTCTGGGGCGTTTTCATCAGCGAAAAGTAACTGTTCCATGCGCATTTTCAATGCGCAAAGGTGTAAACAATTTGGCATTGTTTTGTCAAATCGTTTTAAACCGTTGAAGAATTAAAATGGAACATTTTAATTTTGCAACGGTCAGATTCCAGTTATAATTTGAAACAAGACACCCCCGAAGGGTGTCCCATTTTAAATCTTCACTGGTATACTTTTTTGTTTCTTACATATTCTATATATTTTATATCGTATTGTCTCATTTTTGGTAACGGTATCATTGACCCCATGCTTATACACCTAATTTTATTTTTATATTTTTATATATCATATAAATATTATATACTGATATATATAAGTAATGAGACCACCTACTGCTGTTTTAATCTATCCATTACAACGAAAATTATCACGACGCTCTGTTACCAATGATGGGGATTCTAGAAATACACCGCTTTCTTGTAGTCATTTATGGGAGCAATATAATAAATGTGTTTTAGTAGATGCTAATAAATGCAAAGATCTACACGAAATGATTATGGTTAAATATAAATGTCCCATATGGACTCCGTGAATTATTTATCGGTTTATACCGAATGTATTTCTGTTATCGCAAGCTTATGACTCGTTTCATTGAAAAATTTTTCCAGTTTCAATTGATCTTGATGCTCTATATTATTTGTTCTTATTCCTTCCTTTATACTTGGATTTTTGATTTTTGATTTCATTATTCGTTTTTTTTCTAATATAAAATAATAATTATTATCGGTTTCTAGTATTATCAACATCTTATCACCATAATTTAATGGTTTTGTTATAAATAATCCTGTTATTGGTTCTGAATTATGTGTATTGAATTCTATTATCTCATCACCACCTATAAATACATATTGGGATTTATTTGGTGTATTCCTTTTAAATAATACTATATCATATCCTGACCTAGGGACCGGCGAGGGAGGACGCATTTCCATTGTTTCTGTTATATTTGTTATATTCTTTATTGTATTGTCTGTTTGTTTTGTTATTATTGCCGTATTATTCGTCTTTTTTATTTCAAATGTGATTTTTGATGACGATTGATCTCCTGACCAATCCTCGTCGCGGTTTAATATTCTATATAGTTTTGATGTTGGTTTTTTGTTTGTTCTACTTTTTTTTACACTGGACGGTTTTTTACTTGGACTACTAGATGCTTTTTTAGTTTTACTATTACTTGCCGGCATATATATATATACTAAATATTATATAACTATTCACGTTTTATAAAAATTGAAATCTTTTTATAAAATTATTAGAAGAGTTATTCTCAACATGAACCGCTCTGAAATTACCCTTTATCACGATCCTTATGAAACCACTATGGGTGATGGATTTTACCCGAGTATCAATTCATCTCACGGATGTAATTGCCCCATAAAGATTTTATTTAATTATAAAAATGGTTATTGGTATCAAGACGCCGATTCTAAATATGGTATTACTTCTCTTACCAATATATCATATTTGAGTATTCTCGAATATCTTAACACGAAATGTGACCAATCCGCTAAAGGTATTAAAAATAAATATAACCGGGGTATCAAAACTTGGGATTATAACGAAGCAGAAAGTTTTGATGACTCTGGTTGGTAATTAAACGACCTTATATGGATTTTCTTCGTCCTCCTGAATATATAGGGAACATTGGTCTATGTTATTCTCTATATGAACTATGGGCTGCAATTCCCATTCCGTGTATTTTATTGATTTTGTCGTTGGTTGTTCCAAACATAAGAGTTGGTGGAGCGCTTTCATCCTTCGCTCTAATGGGAACAGTTTTTTATCTAATTTACGGGTTATTTGCTTCCAGCGCCATTCAAATTGGAGTGTTGCCGTCCAATCTGGGAAACCCGATACGTGACAGACGCGCTTCCATGTTTTTCCCTTTTTCACCTTTGATGTTGTTGCGTGGGCTCCGCCTTTTATTTCGCCGTTATGTTGTCGGAGTCTCCGATTTAGGTCGACTGTCGCTCCCACGTATGTCGCATTATCCGTACACATCAATAGATATACAAACATTATTATTATTATTAATAATAATATTATTGTTTTAGATTGTTTATTAGAGAACCTTGGTTATTATTTCCTATTATTTTTGGTGTTTTTGTCTTCGTTATGTTAGTTATAAAAACTATTTATATGTTTGCTTTGGTATTGGTCTTCGTGACACTCTTATTTTTTAGATTGAAGGTGTGTGAGGTGACACGATTGGTTGCTTGGAGGAACCTGGGTTTTGGTGTTTATCCCTTTTTTTTGTCTTTGATGTCCCCGACACCCGACGCCTCCGGCGTCTCTATACTCTAATATTAACTATATAAATCCTTGACGAATCATATCCACGGTAATCGCTGGTTTCTTAGAACCATAGTTATCGGGAAATGAGTAGGATAACGAGAAGTGAGTAACACCAACCAAGACCACTGGATAAACACAAAACACACAACGTTTTATAAAATTGATTACTTTTTTTAGCATCCAAGTAAATACTATAACCCCCAAAACAATCTACTATGCAACTTCGTAATGGAAAGATTACTACACAGTCACTGCCTGTTCGTCGTCCTACCCATGTATATATCGGCGCAGGCGCTGACACGTATCCGTTCCGTGCCGAGTGGTGTAACGGGACAACTATCCACTGCGTTGATGGTCTACCTCACAGCGAGTTCGGTAATCGCGAATATTACCCAAGCGGGGGTGCAACGGAATGGCAGTATAAAACTTGCCGTAGAACAGAAATACCCAACGATGGTGTTCCCGACGGGACTACCCCTAATGGGTTCGCTCGTCCCAGTTTTGCACAATATGTACTTTCTAACTATCACGAACTTGATTTGATTTGCTCTATGGAGGATTATAAACTTATTCGGGATACAAGACTTCTTGGACCCACTTATACCAGATTGGGAGGGGGTCCTACACGAGTTCGTTTCATAAATGAGGAACGCGATATAATTATCTGGTATCACTTTAATGCTAGTCTCCCTGACCATGCAACCGAGACGTTAAATTTTATCGGCACATATGACGGAATCATATGCAGAGGACACCATCCTCACAAAACGCTCATTAACAACGCCAATATTCCAGATAAATCTCTCACCTTCAGAGCGTATGCTCCAACCTGCTTTGGTATCTATGCCGGTTATAATATTACAGAGGATGAGATCACTAACTCTATGGTTATCCGCCTATCCTTCTGTCCTATAATACGAAGTAAGTTCAAACACTTCGTCTTTTATGATACGCACGGAACAGAACACTGGTTCAACATGTGGGAAGAGTTTCTGGTATTCTATCATTATAATCCAAGTCTTACCTATGACACCGAGGAGGAAACCGATGATGACGATGATGACAATTGAACATGATTAAAAGTATTATTATTAAACATTACAACTTAGATAAACAGAACACACTTATGCGAACTATTGAACCCAACCAAGACCTCTTTTTATTATTATATAAATGAATTATTATTATAAAGTAGAGCACCTTGAAAAAATAGTTATCCGGAAGTGAGTAGGATAACTATTTTTTAGTTTATATTGAAAAGTATTTGAATTTTTGCTAATCAAAATACTCGCGAAGCATTCGCAACAGAACTTGAGTCTGCACCCTTTGAGCACTCGGGAACACGAGCATATATATATATTCCAAATAAATATATATATTATCCCGGAGACCGGAATCGAACCGATGACCGATCGATATATGAAAACCTCTACAGTCGATCGCTCTACCAACTGAGCTACTCCAGGTTAAAAAAGTATTATTATGTTCTCTCGCTCACTACCCTTTCCCATTACCCTAACCCTAACCCTAACCCTAACCCTAACCATAACCCTAACCATAACCATAACCCTAACCCTAACCATAACCATAACCCTAACCATAACCATAACCCTTTCCGCACCCACCCCCGGTCCCAGACGGGTTCGAACCGTCGACTTAACGATTAACAGTCGTTCGCTCTACCAACTGAGCTATGGGACCCAAACCAAGACCACGAAAAAAAAGGTTACTCTGACTGGCTTCCTGACTTTTTCGTAATTAAACGACCGGGATGTCAGGAACCGGTTGCCGCGAAGCAAATATTCACGTCATTGTTGTGTTTGCTGTATCCAGTCTAACCTTTAATCTCCAAATCACCCCAGGCAAGACTCGAACTTGCAACCTTTCGATTAGAAGTCGAACGCGCTGTCCATTGCGCCACAAGGGCAGGAAAAAAGTTTTAAAGTGCCTCACCACTCTTTTGCGCGCTTGTAATTTAACCCTACTATTTTTCTATCAGGTAATAATACCACGCCCTTCGCCTTTGGTTTTTTAAGTGACCCACACTCTTTTGCGCGCTTGTAATTTAACCCTACTATTTTTCTATCAGGTAATAATACCACGCCCTTCGCCTTTGGTTTTTTAAGTGACCCACACTCTTGAACACACCGAGATTTACATAATGAAACCTCAATTGCTCCCTCCGATTCCAACATCGGGACTCGAACCCGAGATTCCTGCGTGAAAAGCAGGTATGATAACCACCTACATCATGTCGGATTTTGAGTTTTTAGTGCCTCGCCACTCTTGGAATGCTACACTATTCGTGTACACACCCCTCCGGACACCCGGTATGGGGCTCGAACCCATGGCCACGCGATTAAAAGTCGCGCGCTCTGCCAACTGAGCTAACCGAGTCAATTGAGTTTTTTAGTGCATCATCACTCTTTTTCCTCCCCTTGACAAAGGCGAGATTCGAACTCGCGAAGCATACGCACATCAGCTTAAGTGACGCCCCTTTGACCGCTCGGGAACTTTGCCTTTTCCACCGCACCGCCCTTTCCTTGGCGATGAACTCTTGTTATTCTCGCCACTCTACAAACTATATAGTGGTTATTCTTTAAATCAATTTTATAAATTATTTACAAAATCTCGCTTAAACACACACACGTTTCTAACATAATCTGGAACATAAAACACAAACATAATCTGGAAACACCACGTAATATTCTTTTTGGAAAATATACGATTGGGAGAACCTTGAAGAAAACATTTCATAAATTCATAGAAAACACTCAAAATGTATAATCTCAGAAAACCACGATTTGGATTCTTCTATGATTTTCGGAAAAGTGGACATTTATAATTGTCCAATTTTCATTTTTCTTAGAATACTTTTTCAGCGGAAAAACGGGATTTTCAATTTACTGCATTATGCTTTAAAACGTGTTTTATTTGGAATTATTTGTATGCATAACTTTTTTTATTTTTATTTGCGTTTTATTTTGGTGATTTATTTGTCACCATTATTTAGGATGCAAAATGATGCTACAAAAAACGCCGGAAACGCCGGAAAATTTATATGTAAAAAATGTAACTTTAAATGCTGTAAAAAATCTGATTATGATAGACATACAATGACTGCTAAACACAAAATGATGCCGATTGTGATGCCGAATGGTGACGTAAAACACGCCAAAAACGCCACACCACACGTTTGCGCTTGTGGTAGAAGTTACGCCTACAGACAAGGTCTGGATAGGCATAAAAAGAAATGTTCTCTCATTCTAAATTCTATTGTCATTGTTGAGAACCCAGAAGAAAAACCGACGATGATGGATATTATTACACAAAATAAGGAAATTATGGACTTGTTGGTTGCACAAAATAAAGAAATGGTTCTCCAAAATAAAGAATTACAAAGACAGAATAAAGAACAAGCCGATATAATACAAAGACAGCATAAAGAACAAGCCGATACAATACGGGAACTTATTCCAAAGATTGGCAATAACAATAATACTATTACTACGAATAACCAATTTAATCTCAACACATTTCTAAATGAGGACTGTAAGGACGCACTCAATTTTTCAGAGTTCATCGCAAAAATACAAGTTTCTTTTGAAGATATAGAGAACCAAGCAGAATGTGGATATGTTAAAGGGATTTCTAAGCTTTTTATTGAGAATTTAAAAGAATTAGGTGCAAATAAAAGACCTATCCATTGCACTGATAAGAAACGTAAAACACTCTATATTAAAGAAAATGACGCATGGGATAAGGAAGGTTCTCAAGATACTCTTATTAAAGGCATTCAAGATATAACCAGGAGGACTATGAAAACTCTTATTGACGAGAAGGTGATTCAAGCAGAAGAATTTGCTGATATGGAATCTGAATTCTCTAAAAAATGCCTCGTAATACAGCGTAATTTGATACCTACCGCTCCGCGTGAAACTTCTTTCGATAAGATTGCTTCCAAAATTGCTGATAATGCTATTGTAACAGACAATCTAAATACACTTACTTTATACCAGTGAAGATTTAAAATGGGACACCCTTCGGGTGTCTTGTTTCAAATTATAACTGGAATCTGACCGTTGCAAAATTAAAATGTTCCATTTTAATTCTTCAACGGTTTAAAAACGTCACCATAGGATGGAACCCTGTCTATGTCATCGTGTTTCTACCAAGAACACTTTTTTTTTTATTCTTAGAATTTATTTTCAAAGTAGAGAACCTTGAATATAAACAGCAATAATCGCGTGTTTTTTAACAACACGTCGGGTTCTCCAAAATAAAGAACTATGCGATTATTTATTTATAACTATTATAACTATTATAACTAATAACCTTTCATCTTATATCACTTTTATTTTTTCTTCAAGGGTTTATATATTTTGTATAATATATAATGAATTACATATATTTATTTTTACCTATGATTTGCGTTTATTTATCTGGAACATTTTTCCCGATAAGCGAACAATCCAGTAAAGATATTCCTCTACGACCACCTGGTTGGGTATTTGGTGTTGTATGGCCTATATTATTATTATTCATTGGATATTCTTGGACTTTAAGACCTAAGATGTCTTATTATTATTTTACATTAACACTACTTCTCTCCAGTTGGGCGTTTTTTTATGCTACTAACCGACTATATGCTTTTTTGAATATTTTAACTACCATTTTGTTTAGTATTTTTTTAATTTTTCATAAATTCAATCAAAAATCTTCTTATTTATTACTTCCCTTAGTCGCATGGTTATCATTTGCTTCTTATTTAGCTTTTTATTCTATTTAAACCGGTGAAGAATTAAAATGGAACATTTTAATTTCGCAACGGTCAGATTCCATTTACAATTTGAAACAACACACACGAAGGGTAGGGTGTCACATTTCATAAGTTTACGAAATATTCACTGGTATAAACCGGTAAACACCGACTTCATATATATATCATAGGATGGAACCAAATAACATACGGTGTATGACAAACTACAAAATACAAATTATAAATGAAATCTTTTTTCAAAGTAGAGAACCTTGGTATGGTATAGACTTATCCGGAAATCAGTAGGATAATCACCCTTCGGTTACACCTATAAGCTTTTATAAAAAAACATAAAAACACAAAAAACACAAACTTTTTATAAAAATTGATTACTTTTTATAAAAACATTAAAGACAGTATTCACACACACACACGTTAATAAAACGAACATGTCTTCCATTGCTACTACTGTTTCTCCTCTACTCACCGGAGATGGGATTTTGAAACCCATTACCCAAGTTGAGGGAACGAAGGAGAAGAAGGATAAGAAGGAGAACCTGGGTGCCAAGTTCTTCAAGAGTATGGTCTTTGGGTATTGGAACCTTCTGCGTCTCAAAGAGGACTCAGTCATTACAGAGGATGTCTACAATCAGGCACTGGGTGATTACCTCAAACCATTTGCTTCCGTCACCGACCAGACCGCTTTGTATGAGTCATTTGAGAACGACTTCAAGATGCTTTCCAAGGACCTCAAGAAGATGATTAAGGACCACCATAAACCTCCCAAGGTAAAGAAGGAGAAGAAGGTCAAGGAGGTCAAGGAGAAGAAGGTCAAGGTCAATGACGACAAGGATGACATCGTGACTCGCATTGTTGAAGCGGCACTGACCTCTACTGAACCTTCTGTTCCTTGCAAACCCAAGAGGAAGTATACCAGGAAGAAGAGTGACAACAAGACGACCGATGCTGCCGCAGACTCCGAGACCAAGGTTATTGATGCTGCCGCAGAGTCCAAGGTTATTGATGCTGCCGCAGAGTCCAAGGTTATTGATGCTGCCACTGTTGCCGAGGACCAAGAGCTTGTAGAGGAAGAGATTGTTGATTATTGTCTGGGTTGCGAGACTGGTCTGGACAATGACGATGGTCATCGCGATCCCAAGACCAACAACTATTTCCCCAATTGTTGTTGTGCTACGAACGAAGACCAACTTCACGAACAAGAACAGGAACAAGAGCTTGTAGATGTAGAGGAAGAGGAAGAGGAACTTGATGTTGAACACTTCACCTTCAATGATGGATTTGAGTGTCTTCTCAACCCTAACGACCTTTCGCTTTACGACATCGTTTCTCACCAACCTATCTTTTGTCACTCACTTAAGCGCATTTCGCTTCCTAACAACCTTACTATGCTTCTTGACAATGACAACCACGCTTACTAATTTTATATATTCACGATCTCTCTTTCTCTATTTATCTCTCTCGCAGGCTTCACTAACACCTTTTTTTCTCTTTTTTATATTAGCTAATGGATTGGCATTCTAATGTTTGTTTTTTGTGTTTAGACGACTTTTCTTTATCAAAACCACGCTTTTTCTTTCATTATTGCATTCACGCTTTGTGTCGCGAATGTCTAGATACAAAAATAGAATACTATGATAAAAATAAAAATAAAAACGTAGTAGACCTACTATGTGACTACGGGCATTGTAATAAACCTATATTAGGAGAAGCGTTGGACCGAAATATAAATATACATAAATTGAGTGACATCGATTCTGTTTATGTTTACAATTATTCGTCGCATGATATACCAGACGAAGCGCAGTTACTAACAAAGGATAAACTACAAGAAATATTAATAAAATCGCAAGGTTTGAAAACATCTATAGTCAGTGAAAATACAAAGGTTCAGATCAACAATCTAAGACAACATCTCTAAAATGTGTAGAAAGAAGTGTAATTATAATTACAATTCTTTGAAATTATTAAATTTTTTACAATACAGGGTAACTTGCCTGAAGCAAAATGCCACATTGTCCATCGCCATTATTGTATTCATCTCCACGTCCGAGACGAATATATCCATTCTCGCCCCAACTTTCCCCCCAAGAGTTCTTAACAATATAATAATCACCATCCGCGTCACTACCATAACCGACAGCAAGAACGCCGTGGTCGAGACCGGTTCCACAAGAACCCTTTAATACACCAGAACTGTATAATTGGAAAGCTCTCTCGTCTGCCTGAATCGCAACTGCCACTGGATGCTTCATAAGAGCAAGCATCATCTGTTGGTCACTGGATGCGGGAACATCTACAAATTTAGAGACGGCAGAACCCTTAACATTTGTGCAACTACTGGAACAATCGCCACGTGCCTTGGTGGTTCCGGAAATATAAGGATAATCATCCTCAGAACAAAGTCCATCGTTCTTACTAATCCACGAAAACGCATTATCCATCAATCCTCCATTACAACCATTATCGCTACCTCCATTTCGAATCTTATCGCAATCGACTAACTGTTGTTCGGAGAAACTCACAAGTGAACCATACTTAACGAAATAAGCACCCTCGAGAGCACCGGTGGTGGAAAAACTCCAACACGAACCACATTGACCTTGATTCTTAACTGGCGTCACGCCACCATTATCAACCCAACTTACAGACGCATCAACATCGCCATTAAGAAAGACAGACCTGTTACCCCCCTTTTTATACCTTCCGAGAAGTCCGCGAAACTCATCCGAGTTCATACCAGAAAACTGATTATGGGCAAGTGTGGAACCACTATCCTCTGCGTTATAAGAATTAATATAACTATCATTATCATACCAGGTATTAAATGTATTCACATAATGTTCATCATTATCAAATGATACATTATGATATTGAGACCAAGAGACAAATCTGTCATTCAAATCATACGAAGAAGCAAACGCAAAAGGAAGGAGGGAGAGAGATAAACCACGCATTATATAAATAGAACGAGAAATCTATTTATATAGTTATTTATATTATTTATACCAGTGAAGATTTAAAATGGAACATTTTAATTCTTCAACGGTTTAAGTCCAAACGTATGATAAGAGTAATTTCGGTATCCATCAAGATAATATAAGGTCATTAATAATTCGTTCGCGTCTCCTTTATAATCAGGAATTATATCAAAAATAAAGGAAGTCATTGTTTTGGATTTATCAAACATAATACGAATAAACTGTAAAAAATCTTCATTTGAAACATACAGACCAAGTAATACATCGCGACTTGTATAGAGTAATTTATAAATTTTGAGTACACAAGTTACCTTGTCTTGTTGTGATTTTATTTTCTGTATTTGCTTTATATATAGACAAAATTGGTTGATAAATAGAATTTCCAATTCGCTAGCATTCGCAAAACTACCGCAACACATTTTTATCATTTTGTTTGAATCAAACCCGAAATCGTCATAACCTATTCCCGACCGCAATTTCATAGATATATAGATATAGTTAACTAACGTTTATTTTTAAATCATTAAATTTTCTATTCCAAACTTCCAACATTTCCAAACTTATATTTCCTCCGTGTACGTGCGCTTCCCAAAAATACTTACAGAAAGCCCAATTAAATTTCATCTGAACATTATAAATATCTGGATGGTTCAACACCAAATAATCGCGCACGTTTGTGGGAAGCAAATCCCATTTACCTGGTGGTAAAACATAAGCAAGTTGTAACTCGGGTAAGAATGATTCATAATTCGGTTGAATGAAATCCATAGAGAAATCGGGCAAGTGTTTTATCAAATCAACAAATAATGGTGGGTAATCATAATTATACGTCCATTTCCAATTAGGACATTCACTACAATAATACTTTAATGTCCACTCCAGTCCCTCTATATAATTATTACACACACTCTTTATATTTTCTTCATCACGATGACAATTTAATAGCGATTTATAATATCTACGCTCCCAGAATGGTTCGGTAGGACATATATAATATTCAATGTTTCTCTCTATCAATGGAATTGAATTAAAAGCATACTCACGTTCCTTTTCTGTGTCTACCTTCCACTGCCTCTTTGAAAACCTATCTCTTAATTTATATTCATCAATAATATATACGTGCTCGTTATCAGCAATATCTTGAATAAGTAGTTTAAATACTCTCCAGTTTATAGTCATATCGTCCTTTATTATGAAAAGGTCTGGTTTATTGCCGATTCTCTTTCTATAAATCAGCATGAGCGTATCTAGACCGTGTGTCCTTATATTCAAACCTGGGAAATGTGGTAGAAAATCATTCCCCAGTAAAAAACAAATGAATACATAATCATAAACGCGCCTGAATTCGTTAACACAACAGTCCATTTCAATAACTAACTGACTACACATTCCTTCAATATCAACAACATAAGGTTCTTTATCGTCGGGTTTTATATCGCTATTTACATTCATAAACGCGGGTGCTTCTCTAAAAATATACCCTTTATTATAATATTGTCTATTGAATATAGTCAGCATAATTAAGTCGGAATCAAGACCGTATAGAAGCATATTTTCATCCTTATTATTTATATCACGGATATACTGAAAAATTTTATGCTCACCTTCTCCTCTTATATCTGATGCCGATACAATAATCTTTCTGGCATTATATATTTTTTCTTTATTATCAAAATGTCTCGTGATTATTCGCGATAAATTATTCATAAAATCGGTGCCGGGTGTAATGTTGGCGGTGCTCCACTCACTTGTGCTTGTATTATTAACAAAGGTATTTTTTGCCATAAAATCTCCCTTGAATCTACGAGTCCTTTGCTGGTTCATTTTAGCGAAAGGTGCAACACCGTCAAAAGCAATGTAAATTGTATTTGATGGAGATATAAGTTTTATATAACTCTCAATTGTCTCTATGACGTTTTGAATTAATTTCATTTCAAAATTCTCACTCGGTTGTTCTATTGTGCGAACAGTATCGTATATAATTGAATTGCAATCCATATACATATTTTGAAAAAATCGTGGTTCATAGAAACTGAGCGGTTTCAAAATTTTACCGTGTTTTTTCACAACAGATGAAAAATAACTAGGTATGCCCATTCTTATTCATATACACTCAAATATTTAAGTCAATTTATCAAAACAATAAAAAAATAATATTTTGAGAAGAAAAAACAGAAAAAATTAAGATTTATTGCCTCAAAAACATTCTTTTAGCGATATATATTAATATATATAACTATATTATATATATTTTAAGAAATGAATAAGAAAAACGTTGAACAATCAGTTAAAATCAAATTAAACAACGAAGGTGATGATAAAAAAAAAATAATTGGTCTTATAAAGAACCGGATTGACTATATTAACGACATCATACGAAATTGTATTCTATCAATGAACGAATACAAACGTTTATATATATATGGAAATAGTGACCTGCATATATGTTGTTCATCATTAGACGATTTATACAATTTGAATAAACTGTTATCATTAAATATAGATACATTCAAAACGGACGATTGTATAGACCAACTTCAAAAAATTATTGATAAATTATCGTTGATTATGTCTAGTTTTGGAACGAAGAGCATGGACGATTTATTGTATATAACATTTGGTTCAGAATTTAAACAGATAAAAAATAATTCTATATTGAATGCGAAACTGGAATTAATAAGAAAATATTTCCACCCCATTGGTTTTAAAATATTAAATGATAAAACAAAAAACAAGGAAATTTCAATAAAATCTTACTGCATTGACAAAATTACCGATACATCTATTCAAATAGAAAAATCGCCCAACTTAGAATGTTTCGATTATGAAGGGACAATAAATTCCTTCACATTTAATATCCGTAGTGCGAAGGTTGTTTTCCGTAGTGAAACAAACAAATTAATGGTTGTAACGGGTTATTTTGATGAATTAGACCTGGATTTCTTCAATAATGAATATATATCGCACAGGAAAGATGAAATATACAAACGAACAATTCAAGATAGTGAAGCGAATGAAAATATAATTAAGCGCCAAATCCAAACAATGTCTTTACGTGATATTTTAATATACGGAAATGAAGACATGGTAAAAAAGTATAAGACCATATTGAATCAAGCTAAAAATATAAAAAACGACCATATAGAACGTTCTATTCAACGATTCGTAGATATTAATATGACATCTCAAAGAAGTATGTTGATAAACCTATTAATTTATAATAAGGACCAAGAAATTCAATACATAACCTATTTACTATATGACCTGATCACAATGGGTTCTACAAACGAGTCAAATGAACAGATGATTATATATGAAAGTTTCCCACCCAAAGTAAAAGAATTCTTCAAGGATGCTATGAAACATACACTGAACTATACACAGGAGATGAACCAAAAATACGACTTATCTAGAGTCACATTAGAACAGCAAATTTACATATTAAAAGTTCCTGACAATGTAAAGGAAAAAGCAATGATGAAAATGAAAGAAATAAAGGGGAAATCTGACGAATCGGGCGCCAAAGCGAAACAATACCTTGAGGGTTTATTAAAAATACCATTTAATAATTATCGTGAAGAGCCAATTCTACGAGTAACGAAAGATTTAAATGTTAAGTTTAAATCAACACTGAACCGGGCAACAGAGGTAAAGATTTTAAATGATATAGAATCAAAAGACAATTATACTAACCTCGAAATAATGCGCTATGTAACATCAATCAATAACGAAATTGAAAAAATTTTCAATAAAAAGACATACATATCCAATTTAAACCCAAAAAAAATAAACGCGATATTCAAATATCTAAAAAAAAACAAACTTATAGAACTTACAATTCCAGCATTTAATCAATTAAATGATACACAGCGAAAAAAACAGATAACAACGTATATTAATGAATGTTCTCATAAAGAAATTGTAACTCTGAATAGTAACATTCATAAAAACGAAGAGCATTTTGAGAAGATATACACAGATAACTTGGTTATTAAAAATGACATAAACAATTTCGGGAATCAAATAAAAGAAATTGAAAACGCACTAGACGAATCAGTATACGGTCATACACACGCAAAGAATCAAATAATGAAAATAATATGTCAGTGGATGACAGGGGAACAGGATGGATATTGTTTCGGGTTTGAAGGTTCTCCTGGTGTTGGTAAAACCTCACTCGCCAAAAAAGGTTTATCAAATTGTCTCACCGACATAGACGGTTCAAAAAGGCCTTTTTCGTTTATAGCCCTAGGTGGTTCTTGTAACGGTTCTACACTAGAAGGACACGGATTCACTTATGTAAATTCATCCTGGGGTAGGATTGCCGATATATTAATGGAGTCTAAATGCATGAACCCAATTATATACATTGACGAATTAGATAAAGTAAGTAAAAGTGAACACGGCAAAGAGATTATAGGAATTCTAACACACCTTATTGATTATACTCAAAATGACGGATTCCAAGATAAATATTTCAGCGGTATAGACATTGATCTCTCAAAGGCGTTGATTATATTTTCATACAATGACCCGAGTCAGATAGACCGCATTTTATTAGATAGAATTCATAGGATAAAGTTCGATAATCTTACAACTGAAGAAAAAATAGTAATTGTAAATAAATACATCATTCCCGAAATAAACAAAAAGATGGGTTTTTCAGATATAATTGAGTTAACCGAAGATATTATTATAAACATAATAAACTTATATACGATGGAACCAGGTGTAAGGAAATTAAAAGAATTATTATTTGACTTGTATGGTGAAGTAAATATAGAACTACTAAAACCCGACTCGGATATTAAGAATTTACCATTGAAGATTACAATGGAAGATATAGAAAAGAAGTATCTAAAGAGATACCTGAAGGTCCGTGAAAAAACTGCACACACCGACAGTAGGTCAGGGGTTATAAATGGATTATGGGCGAACGTTCTAGGTAAAGGTGGTATAATACCAATTGAAGTTTCATTCTGTCCATCAAATGCGATTCTAGATTTAAAACTTACTGGTATGCAAGGTGATGTGATGAAAGAAAGTATGAATGTTTCAAAGACTGTTGCATGGAATTTGACAACCAATAAAATAAAAACAAAGTTATACAAAGAACACGAAGTTAATAAATCCAAGGGCATACATATTCATTGTCCTGAAGGAGCAGTGTCAAAAGACGGTCCGTCCGCCGGAACAGCTATAACCCTTGCTATATATAGTGTATTGAATAATTTGAAAATTCGTTGCGATGTTGCAATTACAGGCGAGATAGACCTTGTTGGGAATGTTACGGCAATCGGCGGATTAGAAGATAAAATTCTCGGTGGTATACGCGCGGGTGTAACAAAATTTATTTTCCCAAAAGAGAACGAAAGAGAATACAAAGAATTTTGCGAAAAGAATCGCACATACGAAGGAATTGAATTTATTATGGTAGAAAAAGTTGAGGATACATTCAATCATATTTTTGTCTAATTCTATATATATAAGAAATAAATGGAAGTCAATCTAACAAATGTCATATATTTATTTATGAGGTTATCACCATTTATAATTGTAGGTTATTTCATATTACAATCATTTTTTGAATCCAGTACAAAGGGATTGTTCTATTTAGTTGGTCTTTTAATGACAACAGTAGTAACTATTTTAGCAAGTAGAAATTCGTGGTTAAAAGGAAATTCTGATGATATGGAATGTAGAGGGGCAACGCTAGGAAATGGGCAAATTTCATATCTACCTTTGAGTCAAACAACATTAGTGTATTCATTCATCTATGTAATAACAATCATAGTTGAATATGGCACAGCAAACATGAATATACCGACAATTGTGTCATTTATTGTATTAATAATAGCAGATTTAGCCGGTAATCGAAAATGTATGATTTTCCTTCCAAATGTATTAATCGCATGGTTAATCGCAGCACTTATGGCTTATATGTGGACATCTTATTTAATTAATACCGGCTATGATATAATCTTCTTCCAAGGAATATCTGATGCTAACGTATGTAAAATGAACACGAGCAAATTTCGTTGTCGTGTGAAAACATAATAAATGATATAATTAGAAATTATATATCATTTATTCGTCAAAATATTCTTTATTCTTATTAAACCATCCAATTAAGTCTTTCGATAATTGAGCACGGTATATATCTTCATGTATAAAACGATTATTCGCACCGCGGTCCTTGAACTTAATTAAAAAATTGTAAAATGACACAGACAGTACCTGATTGCTATACGTTGAATCTAAATCTATCCTTTTAAATATTTCAAATCCTTTTCGTACATTAACCGAATTATGAAACTCATATAACATAGTTTTTAACTGCGACTTATTAACAATCGCATTAAAATTTTGATTATTCATATAGTTTTTGGCGTGTAGGGAACAATCAGGACAAGGTAAGTTCGTACATATCATATAAATATTTTTCAAGAGTTCATTTCGTAACCGACCAAAGTGTTCATCCTTTGTTTTTTCAACAATTGTATGTAAAAACGTCCACGTAGGGCCGCCCCAAGTCATGCCACCACTTCCATTTCGGTATGATGTAGTAGGTGTACTCATAAAATGATTATGTTTAATATTCGTGTAATTCATAGTTGCATTAACAGATTTTGGTGGTTCATTATTATTATTATTTTTGTCATTTTGCAATAATGTCATTTTCATTGTGGAACTAGTCCTCCTTGATTTTCTACTAAACATGCTTTTATCTTATATAAAAGCATATTATAAATAATATAAATAATGTAAATAATATAAATAATATATCGTGCTTTTATATAGTTAAAATATGGAAAATAAACAATTATTGATTGAAAATATAAAAGAATGGGTTAAATTAGACAATGAAATAAGGGAATTGAAAAAACAGGAAAAAGTAAGGAAAAAAACAAAGGATGAGTTGTCAAAAAGTTTGATGGAAATAATGAAATCAAATGAAATTGACGAGTTTGATATAAATCAAGGAAAAATTGTATATAAAAAAAAGAATGTGAAAAAACCAATAAATAAAAAAAATTTATTGGACATATTGTCAAAGTATTATGATGGTGATTTGGCGAGTGCGTCTAAAGTAAGCACATTTATTCTGGAGAATCGCGAGGAAACGGTCGTAGAGAGTATAACGAGAACTATGAAGTCTTAATATTTATTTCATATACACCATTTACTAACTTGTAATTGCCTATAATAGTTGGATTCTCACTTTGTGTCATAATATCCTCCATTTTATAAACATTTGAATATTTATCCATATAATAAATGATTCCATTGACATCCTCTCCAAATATATCTACGCTTTGATTTTGATTTTGATTTTCAGCATTGTCTTTGATTAAACCGTGCGGAACACCCTTTGAATGTGTTCCGCAAAATTCAGTTTCTCCACGTCTTCTTCTAGTGCACTGTTCGCCATTTGACTTACAAGCACTACAACGATTTGTTACTGGTATCGAATTTTTTAACCTCTTTCGCTTGTTAAAATCGTTGGATTTAAGTGTCAACTTTTGATAATCAAATATAAAACTCATCAGTTCACTTGATTTGTCGTCACCCAAATCCATACTTTTCACCTTATCGCCTATGTCTGTCTTAAATGACCTAATATAATTTACGATTGTCTTGTTTATGCGAGATTCCATTGTGTGTAATAGAAATATACATAAGATATATTCAATTCAATTTTATAAATACAAATGGATATCCATATAAAGAAAATTCCAAACGTCTTGAATATAATATGTATATAAATGTATATAATGGATTATATTAGATTGAACGATTCTTGTGTTAATTCAAGTCGCCGCAACAATGAAGACACACTAGACTTTTTAATTATTATGATGAATAAAGTTGAAAAATCTACCATTTCATCTAGAGATTTCAAAGATGAAATTATAGCATTTTGTAATAGATTAGACAATAAAGACTATATTTTTCTCAATGATGATAAATTACTTGATAAAATTTATAATTCATACTCTTTCAAACGCAATATTATGAATATTATAAACCTCTACGTGAACAAGTTTATTACATTTGACGATGTGAAAAATGGAATAAAGATTAAGGATGAAAAAACCGACAAACAACGAAATAATTATAGTAAATTAGTGAAGTATAATAAAACAACTTTAGAAGACATCCAGAATTTTATTGTTTCTGGTAACTACAATAATAAAAAGGAATTATCCAATTATGGATTTATTATAGAAGATGAAAAAGATATTTTATTCATTAATAATTTAATCAACGCTTATACATCAGGGTTATTAACACTGTCTGCTGATACTTATAAAGAATTAAATAAATTCAGTCAATTTAGTAAACTCACGTTAATCTAAAGAAACTCTCTATGCAGTTTAAAATAATTTGTGTATCTTCGTAAACAATAATTGGGCGTCATAACAAGCATCGCGCAAATATTGTTTAACCATCGTTTTATCGGACTTATCTACGAACGCAACGCGAACTGTACTTTTGGCATCGTGAGGATGGAATTTTTTAAACCCACAAAACGAGAGGGTTTTATCGCCATTATAATGTTTATCGTATAAAATATACTCAATTGCTTTACCCATCGTGTAATCTTCATCGTGTAATATTATATCATAACAATTCTCCATTGTAGTCTCTCCTGTATTTATAGTCATCACATCAGCATCTATATCCTTAATCATTGACGCAAATTTATCTGTAAGAACTGACGCACCCTGCTTAACGACTTCTCTGTTTTCATACGAACCCACAGTTTCTATCATAAAGTCATAACTATCTTTTACATAATATCTCTGTGCGTCTAAAATATAAAAGTTCTTCTTCTGGAACTCAATTTCTTTGGTCGTGATATCTTTTGATTTAAGAATTCTCTCCTTTTCGTTCCATTGTTCGGTCGCCTTTGCCATGTCGGGAGTAAATCCATATGTGCAATTACTTACCACGTTAAACTTGGCATCTTCTTTCGCATTAGAAATAGAGAAATCTGCTACCAGTTTAAGTTGCTCTCCTGGTATGTTATTGCCAATTTTAGGTCTTAGGCGGGCGAAATCAATGTAACATTTTGTGATTTCATTTGGGGGAAATATGCGTTTTGTCTCGTCGCTTGTTAGATAATTACCATTTGCCTTATTTTTTATTTTGAAATCAGCAGATGTCACGAATTCCATATCATCCGTGTCATTTTGCTTATTGATTTCTAATTGATATTTACCAGGTAATAATTCCAACTCATCTGGTCCCAAACAAATGGGAATACAACTCAAACGCTGCTTAAGAATTTCATTATGTAAGCGTGTCGTATTAATCTCTATATTACATTGATTACTTTCGTGTGTATCCGTTTTAATTGCAACCACCGGTATCTCGCTTAAAATAATTCTACGCAATGCGTTTGCTAAACTGACGTTTAAACCACTCAGTGTAAATTTATAAATACCGAATTCTTCTGAGATATTAGATATTTTGGTTTCCATTATAGTGAGTATATTATTATAAATTATGATTATATTTTTAAATCAATTTTATGTCTTTATATGAATGAATATAAACCTTATAATGTGTATTATTATACATGAAAATCGCATTTATAAGTGGAATTACAGGTCAAGATGGTTCCTATCTAACGGAATTATTATTGGAAAAAGGGTACCGCGTGTGGGGTATGATACGCAGGTCTTCGTCTATTAACACATCTAGAATTGACCATTTGTACGAAAACGAAAATCTCACTTTAAAGTATGGTGATTTATCCGATACCACATCATTGGTAGGTATATTAAATAAAATGAAGTCAACCTATAATGTATGTAGCGAAACAACATTTGAGATATACAACCTTGGCGCAATGAGTCACGTTCAGGTTTCGTTTGAGGTTCCCGAATATACTGCCGACATTGATGCTTTGGGCACGATGCGATTATTAAATGCTATAAAAATGTGTGGATTGGATAAAATTGCGAGGTTCTACCAAGCATCAACTTCCGAATTATATGGAAAGGTTGTTGAAGTTCCACAAACTGAAAAAACACCATTTTATCCCCGTTCACCATACGGTGTTGCTAAGTTATACGCGCACTGGATAGTTAAAAATTATAGAGAGTCGTATGGTATGTTTGCTTGTTCCGGTATATTATTTAATCACGAATCGCCACGACGCGGACCAACGTTTGTTACTAGAAAAATAACTATAGCACTGGGAAATATATTAAAGGGAAAACAAGACAAATTGACGCTTGGGAATATAGATGCGAAACGCGATTGGGGTCACGCACGGGACTATGTTCACGGAATGTGGTTGATGTTACAACGTGACAAACCAGAAGATTATGTTTTATCTACAAATGAGTTTCATAGTGTGCGCGAATTTGTCGTAATTGCTTTTTCATTGAAAGGTATTACAATTCAATGGAAAAGTGATACGGAAGAAATTGATGACCCATTAGATGAAATCGGTTATGACGCCAATACAAAAAAGGAACTCATTGTTATATCTAAAAAGTATTTCAGACCTTGTGAAGTAGACGAACTACTTGGAGATAGCACAAAAGCAAGAACCGAATTGGATTGGCAACCAACTACATCATTTAATGATTTAGTTAAGGAAATGGTTGATGCTGACACATTATAATTTAACCCAACCATATGGTTTATAATCGTCCAATACTGGTAACCATTTCTTATGTTTTGGATGTTTCTTCACATAAGAAGCTACAGAAAAAACCCGACCACAAGACGAACCAAATCGCCCTTGGAAGTTAAGTGTTTTTGCTAGAGCACTATTAATGACCTTACCATCTGTTGCTCCATATGGAGTATAATTATACATATCGTCTATCTCCGAGTGTTTACATATACCTCGGGCACTCTTATGCAACCGATTTTCTTTTGTATCGTAATGATCCGCTATTATCTCCTTCGCGATTGGCAAATTGATTTTACCGTAATGTTTTTGGTTCAATAGATATTCCAGACGATGACTACGAGAACCCAGACTGGTATTTAGATTGGAATGGTCTGTATCAGTAGTTTCCAAATTACGTATTTCAAAACTCAACGCAGAGTTCATGCCATATATAACACCATTGTTCATTCTTTTGACATTCTGAATATCCTTTCCCAATTCGTGAACCATTATTTCACCATCATTTGTATTTCCATATAACCAAGAACAAGAATAATCACCAGCACTGTCTTTTGACATAATGTCTATACAATCGTCTAGATTATTTGCGTATTGCATTAATTTTCGTATCCTACAAAAGTAAGGCAACCCGAATTTCGGTTTAAAGTTAATATGCGCAATGGTGGTTTCACAACCTACTATTCCATTTTCACATAAAAACCAATCAGAACTACTCGCTACGAATCCAGCTGAAGTTTGCATCTTGAATGTATTCCCATTCGCAGGTTTAATTGTCATTACGATGTTAAGTAATTGTCCTGTAAGGAAGTCTGAATGTGTATTGTGTGCCATGACTATATCACCCTTCTCGGTTGCTTCACCTGTAGCAATAAACGCACTACACCGTTCGGAACCACCATCTTTATAGAGTGAGTACATTGATAAAAATGAATTCCACGCGACCAAAAAACGTAGACTAACATTAACTCCTTTACTCCGAGCACCGGCGACAATTCCGCGTAACTCATTATATATCTCCGGGCACTTTTTTTTTACTATATTGTAAATGTGTTTATCACAATCATCCATATATTTTTTGAATGTAATTTTGAAATGTTCATTTACCATAAATGGTAACACTGTTAAAACCCTCTTCAAATCTTCTGATAGTAAATTCCCGTGAGCGTATCCTCTATCATATGGCTCACCATATACCTTAATATGTTTCCATCCGCTTTTTTCATAATCAATATTTCCTTGAATTTTCTTATTTTTTACTGTTTTATTTCTCTTTGTTCTTTTATTAGAACTACTCATATAATATATTGGACTATAATATATTATACATTTATAGGGTTGAACAGTTTTCTAACTAATCATCATCGCCAGTATCAATAAAAACATCAGAATAAAGGGTAGTAAGACCAATGCCCACGCTATTTTAGTTGCACCGCTAGTACACATTAGGTTGAGTATCCAAGTCCAAAATAATATATATATCATTTTAACCGCGAATATTAATGTTGTACTTGTAACATCACAAGTTAAACTTCCTAGACAGTATACACTGCTACTGCCCATATTTTGCATGGTTGCGATAAATACAAAAAAAAGTGAAATTACTAAATAAAAATGTGATGGTCCGCATAACTTGGATAGAGGAAATAGATTCATTGTGTATATACTTATTATATATATAAACGCTTCAATAATTATAATGAACTATTATAATTATTCTCTAAATGCGAAAACGATTACACCAATAAAGGCGAGTGCTCGTTGTTTAAATTTCCAGCAGGTTGGTCTAATACATTAGTGTTTAATGGCTGTTTGAGCGTTTGAATGTCGTATAACATTTTTGTACCAATAGATGTACCAAAACCGGTTGAGACATTTAATTGAGGTCCATTAAAAATAGCATCAATCATTCCTCCACCTTTCATTTGTTTTCTTGTTTTATTTCTTTTATTTTTCTTATTTTTCTTATTTTTACCACCAGTCATTTTTTCTGTCGTAGACTCAATTCCATATGAGTTGGAAAGGCTGCTACTGTGGTCGTTTAATGGATAATAATAACGCAGTGGCAACGATTCTAAATGCTGTGAACCACCCTTTACCTTACGTTTTTTTTTATTGGTTTTTGATTTTTTATTCTTTCTTTTTCCACCAGATAGACCACACCCACAACCCCCTCCTTTACGTTTGTTCTTTCTTGTTGTATTTCTCTGTTTACGAACGCGCTTTGTTAATATACCCATTATATATTTATATGCACATTTTATTCAATATCAACATGTGTCAACATATGGCGCCGACAACAAGGACGGGTCAGGTGTAGTTCATCCAATATCCTTCCTTCTGCTGTCTTCTCCATATTATTTTTAGTCAAATACACAACTTTCTCTATTGAAATGCCCTCTTTCATTTTAGCCTCTCTCACCTTGCTCTGAAAATATCTATATTTATCGGCTAAAACACCACCACACGTAAAGCATTTAACAGGAATAATCATGATATGTGAAAGTATAATATATGTTTATATAAATTTTTTAGAATCAATTTTACTAATTCTAAACGAGAAAAGTGTGGTTATAATGTATATTAAATATAATATGAAACCTTATATTTATATGGCATTTTTAGCATTAATTATATTTTTATCATTGGCAATTGGAATGTTGAACCCGGTTTATGAAGGGTTCAAATCTGTTATCGATCACGAAGGTGAAACATATGTTGTTGATGGATACAGTCAAGACGAAAATGATGTGATTACCGATGCTAATGGCACAGTAGTGCAATTTTCTGATATTAAGTCACAGAAGATTTTGGCAAAAGAATATATATCTTTCGTTGAGGATATAGTTGCTGGTAGGGTTTTCGCTGTGAAAGGATATTATAATAATGAAACATGCAATTTTGTATATAAGGATAATGATGGAGTTACTACTAATGATTTAGCAACCAAACGAATCGCGCCTAACCCAACCATAACAAAAGGCGATAAAACATTAGAAATAGTCAGTTCTTATTATCATGTGTCTTTCATTAAAGATATTGTCGTTGGTAAAGTCTTTCCTGTAAAGTGGCATTACTCAAGTAAAGATTCTAATTATAATTTTGATTATGGAACAAAAGATGGAAGCGTTGAATACACAAATGATGAAAAAAAACAAGTAGCTCCAACCATAACAAAAGGCGGGGAAACATTAGAAATAGTTAATATTAATCTATCCGACACTGATAAAAATACTCTTTATGAGGAAGATATAAAATACGCCATGAATGACAATTCGGGTGAAAGATTCCAACTTCCAAAAGAACCAATTGTAAATCGTTATTCAACAAGCACAGATGATGCAGACGGCGATTCGCAATATAAAATCATTGACGGAAAGATTGTGAAAAATATTGATTGGAATGCGGATACTGCTTTTCCCGATTACCACGATTCGGCCAGTTCGCTAATTCAAGAAGACCCACGACTTAAACAGAAAAAAATGTATGTAATTGGACCCGATGGTAAACAAATAGAAGTTCCTTGGACCGGTTCACAAACTGATATTAACTACAATGAACCCGGTTATTTCCGTTACCAACCATCTACATTTATTCCCAATTATGAGGATTCTGTATACCTGAGTCGCTTGACCGGTTATAGCACAACAAAACCTATAGAGGACACAGCATCCAAAATGGGTGGATTTTGCGAGTATCATAAATATTCACCTATAAAAATAGAACAGGAATGTGGCAAATTAGAAAAAGATGCTTGTGCTTCAACCTCCTGTTGTGTATTATTGGGTGGTAGTCGCTGTGTTGGTGGGAATGAAAAGGGACCCACTATGAAAGCAAATTATGGTGATATAACAATATTAAACCGTGACCATTACTTTTATAAAGGAAAATGTTACGGAAATTGCCCGCATTAAAGTTCTACCCTTTCTATGCGACCATTGTTTATTTCGTAGTTTTCACATTCAATGTATCTGATATAAAATGTATTCGGTCCAGCATTATTAAAATAATTACCTATTGTCTCTGTGCTTTCCAATAAAATGTGCGATTGTCCATTATACTCTTCCAATTGGTCTGTATAGGTGGCGGGTATACTATCTACGTGAATAAACTCAAAAGCATTATCCATGTTAAAATCTGCCACTATATAATCTCTTATTCGCAAGAAGGCGTATCTAACATTCCAATTCGCAGGAATTTCATAAAAATGACGAACATCGGTGTAAGCAAGTTTGAATATGAAAAGAGTCATAAGTTATGTATTATGATGTTGGGTTATAAAGTTTTATAAAATTCAATTTTATAAAACTATGAAGATTATTCTATTATACCTGAATTCTTTGTTATATTTTCCATTACCTTACTAAATGCCGTCTCACGCGGAGGGGTTGGTATCAAATTTCGCTGTATGACGAGACATTTCTTAGAAAAATCAGATTCCATATCAGCAAATTCTTCTGCTTGAATCACCTTTTCGTTTATTAGAGTTCTCATGGTGCTTCTTGTTACTTCTTGAATTCCTTTCAATAGTATATCTTGAGAACCTTCTTTATCCCATTCATCATTTTCTTTAATATAGAGGGTCTTTCGTTTTTTATCAGTACAATGAATCGGTCTTTTATTGGTACCTAATTCTTTTAAATTCTCAATAAAAAGCTTGGAAATCCCTTTAACGTACCCACATTCTGCTTGGTTCTCTATATCTTCAAAGGAAACTTGAATTTGTTTTATGAAATCAGAGAAGTTTATAGCATCTTTACAATCCTCATTTAAAAAGACTTGTAGGTTGAACTGGTTGTTGGTATTAGTTGTAGTATTATTATTTCCTATTTTTGGAACGATTTCTTTAATGGTGTTTGTAAGTTCTGTATTTTGTTTCATTAATTGTTCATTTTGGAGAACCAAAACGTCCATTATCTCTTTATTTTGTGAAATGATATCCACAATAGAAGGTTTTTCTTCCTGATTCTCTGAAATAACAATAACATTATTAATGTGAGGACAAAGTTTTTTATGTTTCCATAAACCAGAAACGCTTTTATAAGTTTTCCCACAATCACACGTGAATTTTTTGACGACTTTTGACGACTTTTGCATTTCCTTTTCCTTTTCCGTTTTTTCCATATTATGTTTTGCAGTCAATAAATGTTTTTGATAATCATACATTCTACTACATCTATAGTTACATTTTTTACATAAATGATATTTTACGACTTTTGACGACTTTTGTTTTTCCATTTGTCGTTAAATTATTTCCTAAAATAGGAAAACAAAAAAAGTCGTTAATTTTAACGTAAAAAAAACTATGCTAACAAAAATATTATTTAAAAACGTGATTTACTGCATTATGCTTTGAACCGGTTTTTCAGAAAAGTCGTTGGAAAAGTATTCTCAGAAAAATGAAAATTGGACAATTATAAATGTCCACTTTTCGAAAAATCATAGAAGAATCCAAATCGGGGTTTTCTGAGATTATCATTATTTAACGATTTATTATAAAAAAGTTTTGTATAAGACTAAAATTGAAGTCACACAATATTTATTAATTATATATAAAAAAACATGCAGGTGGTTGAAGAACACCATTTTACAACCAATCCAAATGAAAACTCATTAATTATAAAACTGGAGCACAATAACAATATAATATATAACACGACAAGCGAATGGGTAAAAAACAAAGAGTTTTTACACGGTACGAGTCGTTGGGGTAATAAGATATCAAGAGGTCAGTTATTCTGGCAGAATGAGTTGAATTTCTTCTCATCCAGATGGGCGAATAAAGACCATGTGCGATGGCGGTCACAACCGCATAACCTATTTGTAAAATGCTTACAATCATATTTTAATAATATCCAGAAAGATTTTATTAAACGATGGAACGAAAACCACTGCGAGCATACACTAGAAGAAAAGTATTTCAATTCAACACAAATTAATAAGTATATAGGTCCAAATGATTCAATCGGCGCACACGCCGACGATCAACCTGATTTTGGAAATGATCCAACAATTATGATATGGTCAATAGGTATTCCGCGTAAACTCCGTTTTCTGCGTTTATTATATAACCCCGATAAACCTCTTTCAAAAAAGATTGATAAAGAATTCCAACCGATAGAGATTAATATGTCACCAAATTCAATATTAATAATGGCAGGAACAACCCAGAAGAACTTCCTACACGAAATTGAGAAAGATCCTGCAATTCAGGAAACAGACATCCGTCATTCCGTTACGTTTCGCGAACACAATCAGGTTAGCGTTGTTTGAGTATATAACCGTCGGTGGTCTTCTTACGAACTAATTCAATATTGTCGCCTGCGTGCATGTAGTCGTGACATTTTTTACATAAACTCATGAGGTTTGCCTTATGATTTTTATGTGTGGTATCAATCCACCCTTTTTTATCTGCGCTTTCTTGATGAAGTAAATGGTGTGTATCAACAGCATCTTCAAGACGACAATGTTCACAAATTCCCTTTATTTTATTTGCGTTATAAGACGACGTATCTCTATCCAAAACACCTTTACTCACTGGAAAATACTTTTTACGTACAGCATAGGCTTGTTCTAAAAACTCTGGGTCTAAATACAAGGATTTACATACTTCTAGGCCATACATGCGATTACCCGGACCATCTTTTAATTTACGGTCATATACAAGAGCATCTTTTTCGGCGTCATACGAGACCGCCATATGAGCGATACGTAGGTCAGGTATTCCGGTAACCTCATCAAATTTCAAAATCTCGTGAAAATGTGTAGCAAAAATATAAGATACCTTTTTATTAGAAAGTCTCATCAACGCAGCAGTGAACAAACTGAGAGCAGATTCCGTTTCCGTGCCCGAACATACTTCATCTCCCAGAACTAAACTATATTGGTCCGCCATCTTATCAATAATGCGCAATTCCGACATTTCAACAGCAAACGTGGAAAGACCTTTAAATAAATTATCATTCCCCAATATACGCGAATATACAGCTTTATAAGGTTTGAATACAAATGAAGAACAAGGAACAAACATACCAGATTGAGCAAGCAAAACAGAAATCCCGATTGCACGTATAATACTGGTTTTACCAACAGCGTTTGTTCCGTAAATCAATGTCCCGTTAATCCCATCAATACCGATAGAAATATCATTTGCTACATATAATTCATTCGTTTGTAGGTGTTCAATAAGTGGATGGCGTATATCACAAGCTTTTGCGAAAGATTTCGTGCAATCGTTTTGTATAACAGGTTTACAGTAATTATATTTATTCGCAACGTGTGCCTTGGATTGTAATACATCAATCCTAGATATAAATACAGACAGATTATCAATCTTTTTATGCCAGGAGTTTTCAAGTTCCGTTAAAAAACAGTTATATTCGTATTCAATCAACCTATCTATTTTACTATTAATTGTGTAAAGTTCGGTAGTGACTGATTTCAATAGATTAAAATGAACGGTGCTATTAGTGCTCGTAGTAGATAACATTTTAATCTCACTTAATTTGAATTGTCTTCCACAAACAGTAATAATATCTTTATCGCCCTTACAAGACGTCCTTATAAAGTCAAGTAATTTCTCTCCACGTTTCTTAGTAATAACGAGCGATACTCCAGATTTATCAGTTTCGTGTCGTTTAATATATTCAGTCGTGCCCGTAACATCAGACTCCTTTATACGCATAATTTTATTAAGTTCGTCTTTAATGGCGTTAAATATATCATTATCATCATTCCTTTTCTTTATAGCCGCATCTAGTGTATCTGAAACTCCATCCTTGATAATATTATTATCAAATGTATTGGTAGAAGTGCAACCTTTACAGAATTCAATTATAAGATTACTATCAATAAAATCCAATATAGCAGTAATCATTGTTTGAACATCACTATAACATCCATCTGTTTTCAAAGCATAACTGATAATATCGTGTTCATCTTGAAGTAATATATTGATATCTTTAATAAATGAAATACTGGAATATAAATGATAGATAGAATTGGGATAAAGTCGTCTTGAAACAAGTTGTCGTAGTATCTTCTCAATGTCACGAACAGAAGTGAGATTTCTCCGTAGGTTCTCAATAAGGTCCATTTTGTCTGTAGTATATTCAATAATATCATATTCAGATTTCAACCAAGTTTCATTGAAGCACGGATTTACAAATTGATAGTTCATCAAGCGTTTGCCCATAGGACAATTAGCACAATTAAGAAAAGAACTGACCGAAGAGATTTTACCGTAGTTACCGTTGACATTATCATTAATAATATTGAGTTGCTTAAGCGTATGATTTGCAAGAACAGTTCTGGAAGATGCATTAGAGAATACAGGAATATCAATATTTTTAACGAGATTTGCACAATGTTCTCTAACAAAATTCAGTAGAAAACAAAATGATTGAGTTGCAAGTGTATTTTCACTGAACTCGGTGCATGTATTATAACTATCTTCACCGAAGAAATCCGCAATAATCTCGGAAATATACTTTTGTTTTTCACAATTAGCAATCATAACATTATCCGCCTTACTACAATTAAAGTTATGAACTACACGAGCAGTAGACCCAACAAATTTTAAAAGATTATCATTGATATCATCTTCAAATGGTGTGATTAGAATAAGTTCGTTGGGTGAAAAAACAGAAAAGCACCGGTCAAGTTCATCAAATGTAGTGGGATTATTCAAAATATAAGGACATTCGTATTCAAACATAAATGTTTTACCAGTATAAATATCAATAATAGATACTCCATATACGAGGTTCTCCTTCTTTGTGCGGAAATTACGAACAACATTCATCCAAACACACATAATATTATTACTAATTTGTTGTGACGTTTCGGTCTCATAATTAATATAGGTGCCAGGAGAAACCACGTTATACAATTCGCGCGAGACCTTACCATTATCGTCTTTTTTTTGGACATACACGACTGCTGTATATCCCGCGTCCATAATGCGTTGTAGATATTTATCAAGACTATAATCACGAAAACCGGCCATATAGACATTCTCATTTTGAACCTGTATCTTTTTATCACTAATATTAAGTTCGCAAATTCTACAAATATCTTCAATACGACTACCTTTGTATATTAAACTGGATTCGTTTTTCGTTCCATAAATCTCAAAAAAAGCACCCACCTGCATTAATAGAATAGTATTTTCACCATATTTAAGAATATATTCATGTGTAATATTAATATATTCTGTTATGATATTGGGTTTTTCAGTAGTCATTTTTATACTATTATAATTAATACAAACGTTCTATATTATTTTATAATATAGTTTATTAAGCTAACAATTTTGTAAATGTTGAATGGTTTTTGTTAGTCCATTTCTAAGTTCAACAAGCGGTTGCCAATTTAATATATTTTTAGCCAGTATAATATCCGGATTTCTATTTGTTGGGTCATCAGAAGGCAAATCTTTATAATTAAATTTCGAACTGGAACCAGTAAGTTCAATTAATATACAAGCTAATTTTTTAATAGTAATTTCATTAGGATTGCCTATATTTATTGGGTAAACGTATTCCGAATCCATTAATTTCATAATACCGTTGAGCAAGTCATCTATATACTGGAACGAACGAGTTTGACTTCCATCGCCATATATAGTAATTGGTTCATTATTAATGATTTGACTAATAAAATTTGTAATAACACGACCATCACACTTATCCATATTGGGTCCATATGTATTAAAAATCCGAACAATTCGTGTTTGAACGTTATAATGATTATGAAAATCCATAAATAGCGTTTCTGCTATACGTTTTCCTTCGTCGTAGCAACTACGAATACCGGTTGTATTTACATTACCTCTATAAGTTTCTGGTTGTGGTGATACTTGGGGTTCTCCGTATATTTCAGATGTAGATGCTAATAGAATTTTTGCCGATTTCATTCTGGCGAGTTCAAGTAAATTCATAGTGCCGATAAAGTTTGTCTTTAATGTATATATCGGGTCTTTCTGATATATTGGAGGAGAAGCAGGACAAGCTAAATGATATATTTCATCTATTTCTTCATCTATGGATAGAGGTTCTATTATATTATGATGGATAAATGTAAAATTCTTATTGTCAATACATGTTTTAATATTTTCTATTTTACTTGAATATAAATTATCTACACAAATAACCTTATTATTATTGTCTTTTAATAATCTGATACATAAATTTGAACCAATAAATCCGGAACCACCTGCGATTAAAATCGTTTTCATTATATACTACCCCCCATAAAAAATCCACATAATATCGGCATTTAATAATATTTACAAAAATGGGTTGTTATTGTTTCGTATCAAATTCGGGTACAATTCTGATACGAGAAAACATATTAATATCTAGTTCGTAACCGGTGTCGTCCAATTTAACCGTAATATTTGTTCCACAGCCATCGTCTGACCCGGTAAGTTCAAATATGTTTACTATGGTGCCCGTTTGATTATGAAAACTGGTGTCAGGTTGAATTACGCGTACTCGTTGTCCAATAATAAAAGACATTACTTATAATGAAAAAAATGTCTTTATATGATTTATTATACCACCAAGATAAATGAAACAGTAACAAAATAAAACTCTCTACTTCTCTACTCTTTAGATTGTATTAGACTAATAGAATAGTGCTGATCTCTTCTAACAATCCCTTAACACTATTAAAGTGCTTGATATCATCATATCCTAGATCATCGTCGTAACAGATGTTATCTTCACAATCAATCAATGCTGTTGAGTAAATAGATGGTTTCCCACCGTCCCTACTACGATTTCCACATACGTCGGGTGGAACACTTATACTCAAAGCAAGGCTCTTATCTCCCTTATACACGCAGAAACACCAATGTCCATCTAAATCATCAACAATCAATCCCTTACTACGAGCAAATGGCGAAATTGTCTTGTATAAGGTTTCACAAACATCACTACACCTCTGGTTGTTAAGCTGAATTTCATTAAACATATTCATATTTTTAGTAAGCTAGATAATCAATACAAAACCTACTATGTAACTAAAATCAATTTTTATAAAATAATATAATTAAAAATCATCAGTTTTCTCATTCATATAATTATATATAACGTGTTCTGGATTATGATTTTGTATTTCACCGCACATCATAGAGGCGGTTTCATACATTTTTCTCAAAACATCGCTGGGTGAATTGGAACCAACCTTAATAAATCCGTGACTAATAAGGTATTTACGTATTTCCTCAATGGGTATTTGTTTGAGTAGTTGTTTTTTCGTGGTAATATTATTACGTATAGTTCTATTTGATATAAGAACAGAAATCGTCGGTTTAACTTTAGAACGCCCAACGCGATAAGTTCTACAAATGGTTTTACGTATTCTCTTCGGTTTATTTAACTTACGGTTTAAAAACGGTTTAATATTAGAACGCATATGGTTTGCGTGTGCCAACTTTATACTATCTATCGTAGTAGGTGATTTGGGTGCGTATTTAACATCGGCTAGTTGGTCGTTAATAACGGGTAAGTTTTTCTGTGTAGAATTCCTCCAATTCTTATAGAGTGGTAGAGTGCCATTTTTCAAACATCCAAATTTCGGCGGGGGAGGTGGTTTATAATGATTATAATGAACAATGGTTGGCGTTACGGATACGTCATTATCACTGATTGCGTTGTCACTGATTGCGTTGTCACTGATTGCGTTGTCACTGATTGCGTTATAAGGTTGTAACGCAGAACTCGGATTACAAAACCCATCGGTCACGTCAATAAGTGATTCTGGTAGATCAATATTGATTGAGGGTTCTGCATCTTGACTATAATGTTTAAGAGTTTTATTTTGATATTGTTTAATCTTGTTATCCTCGTCGTTTTTCTTCGTCAGTTCTTTGAGAAAACTAACACTTTCATTAAAATCATTATTAAAATTAACAACATCATCATTTTTACTAAATTCGTCTTTAGATACTGGGTCAAATGATTCATCTTTATTTTTCGGGTTAGTTTTATGTTTTTTAATTTTCAATTCCTGATGTTTTCTAATCATATTAATAAGATTTCTTTTGAGAGTTTTATTATTTTTAGGTTTTTCCTTTGAACGAACCTTTATTTTTGGTATATTGGTATTTTTAGATCTTTTCTTTCGCGAATTCGTATCAAACGCCGAAACTTTAAATAAATCCGGATTTATAGAAATAGTTTTATTATTGCTCATGGCGTTTAGATATAAAATATATTTATTTTTATATCTAAATTCAAACACTTATATATAAAAACCCGGAATATCTGGCAATAAAGTATCATTCTTAATCATATTTTTCTTAAATGCTTTGAATCCGTTTTCAATATCACATAATGTAATTTTTCTTAAATTATCAGGTGATGTATTACCAAACGCACGTCTAGAGTGACAGATCTTAATATGTGAAAATAACACTTCCATATCGCGTCCATAATTTGCAAAAACCTTATAATTTTGTTCAAACCACTTTAGATTAATATCATCCTCTTGTAAAATACTCCAATTAGCATCATTCATTTTTTTCTTAAAGATAGAAAAAAGATCTTCAGCATTATATTTGTCTATTTTAAAATTCCAAATAAACCGCGAGCGCAAACCGTGGTTAATAGCAAAGAAGTTATCTTCAATTTCGCGTTCGTAACCAGCAACGATAACCATAAGGTCATTTTTACGGTCACTTAATGCCTCACATAATGTATCAATGCATTCCTTTGAAAAACTATCCACATTCGTATTACCATTAGATAGGGAATATACCTCATCAATGAATATACAACCACACTCGTCTATGAGTTTTTTAACCTTTATCGCGGTCTGTCCTAAATACCCGGCAATTAAATCGTCGCGTGTAACCTTACGAAAAACATTATTTTTCAAGAGACCCAATTTGGAATACATAGAACCAATCATCTTGGCGACTTCTGTCTTACCTGTTCCGGGTGGGCCGCATATAATGGTATGTTTGAAGTCGTGTTCCCTATTATCCTTATTAATATGTAACCTTTGTAAGAAATATAAAAGTTGGTTAAACACAGAATCTTTTAAGTCTTCCATACCAATCATAGTATCAATCCCCGAAATTTCCTGTTTAATCAAGTGTAGAGAACGCAAGTCAATATTATACCTGTATTTTGCATCATATGGATTTTCATCAATAAGAATAGTTAAATCCGAAAGATTAGAAACAGAAACATCAATATTTTTAAGCGCGCGGTCGTTATCTATAGTTTCTACCAGATGCTCATTCTGCCATTCATCATAATTACTCATTTTACGAGCAACTTTATTATTAATAGTATGACAAAATTCAACACTACCATCCATACAACAATTATTATTGAATCCGGTGTATTCGGAAGTATTCAAATTCTGCTGAAAAAAGTGCGCGTTACTGGCATTAATAATATCAATAATATTATCAAAATTAGTTTTTTCTTTTGATTTCTTATCAAGATAACTTACAAAATCATCCATTATACATAATAATAAATACAGTTTTTATACCCTTATGTCATTTACACAATTTTCAATCTACAGTTAGGGTCTAGACGTATTTCAAATATTTCGTCAATTGGTATAGAGAGAAATGTAATAATATAATGAATTACATCTTCGGGTATTCTTTCATAATTGCGTTTTAATACTTCAAGTTTAATTGCTGAACTGATAAAGACATTTAGACACCTCATTTGTTTCAACACATAATAGAATGAATAACAATGAGACCATTCAGAATAACATGAAAATATAGATCTACAGTGGAAACAATATGTATAATGTTTTTCCCTCGCGGAATCTTTGTAATCCATACTAGCAAGTCTATAATCCATAAAACTGTTATGCTTTGTTTGTAAGATACCATAATTTTCGTGTGATGATTGTATGAAATTAGAACCGACAACATAAGGTTTTTTAAATGGATAGTATGTAACATCAAAATCAATATAATTATCTGTTGTTTTCATGTATCTAATAACTTTTGGAGTTTCAAACCCACCCCGTATTGTATCATATTCAAGAACGTAAAATTTATCCCCGAATTCTTTTTTTATACGTTTCAAAGACATTATTATTATATAATATGGAATGTTTTCATAAAAACGTCTATATCAATTTTATAAAATTGATAAATTTAAATTTAAAAAAAGAATGTAAATATAACTCAATTTATGTATCAAGTAATGGAAACCCCTCAACAAATTCAGCGAGAACTGAATGTTGGTCCGAATGGAAATAATATTAAAATCAAGATACCCAAGATAAATAATGTAAAAGAAACGATAGATAAAATAATAGGGAGCGAAAAGATAGAATCGTGCGTTAAAGATGCAATGGAGACAAACCAAGCAGAATTTTCACCGGTCGCCCATCTAGGCGATTATGAAGAAGAACCCTTTACAATTATAGAGTCGTATTTCAAGGATAAACACTTGAACAGATTGGTTAGGCACCAATTAGAATCATATAATCATTTTATAAATGAACAGATAGTGCGTACAATTGGTATGTTTAATCCGGTTCAAATACATTCGGAAAATGATTATGTAATAGAGAAAGATGCGTATACATTAGAGTTGTTCTTAAACTTTAATAATTTTAAATTACACCCACCCCAGATACACGAGAATAACGGCGCCACTAAATTGATGTTTCCTCAAGAGGCGAAGTTGAGAAACTTTACATATGCGTCTACGATGACAGTGGATATGGAAATAAAATACGTTATCCGCGATACTGAAAATATGGATAGTCCAAAGACTGTTGTCAGGGTGTTACCCAAAATTAATATCGGTAAAATGCCGATAATGTTAAAATCATCAATATGTGTATTGACCCAGAACAAACAAATTCACCCGAAATATACAGGTGAGTGTAGTATGGATAGTGGAGGTTATTTTATCATCAAGGGTTCTGAAAAGGTAGTGTTGGGTCAAGAGCGAGCAGCAGAGAATAAGATATATTGTTTTGACGGTAAAAACACAACGAAGTGGTCTTATTATGCCGAAATCAAATCAGTCCCAGATATGAAATGTATTTCACCCAAACAGATAGAGATGATGATTGCTACAAAAAATGTCGGTTTTGGAAATGCGATATATATGACTATACCAAGGATCAAGCAACCAATTGAGTTATTTACCGTATTTCGTGCGCTCGGTGTAATGACAGATAAGGAAATATGTAAATATATTGTATTGGATATTGATGCAGATAAGAATGAAGCGATGTTAAATTTATTAAAAGCATCCATTATTGATGGTGGTAAATATATGACCCAAGATGAATCTATTAGACATATATCGGTGTATGCCGCATATACACCGATGAATATGGACCGCGAACAAGGAATACAGAAAAAGAAAGAGTTTACAATGGATGTATTGAATAATGATATATTCCCACACTGTAAGACAAAGGAACAGAAGATTTATCTAATAGGATATATGGCAAATCAGTTAATTCAAACATCTCTAGGAATTCGTAGCGTTGACGATCGCGATTCGTATACCAATAAACGAATTGAGTTAACTGGAACTCTACTCAATAATTTATTCCGTAATTACTTTAACAAACTGGTAAAGGAGATGCAAAAGCACGTTATTCGTGAGATTAACAACGGTTCTTGGCGTTCCACCGAAGATTATAGTAATATAATAAATATGACAAATATCTATAAAATTATGAAATCAACCACAATTGAAAATGGTATTACGCGGGCATTATCAACGGGTGATTTTAGTATCAAACAGACAAATAGTTCAAAGGTGGGTGTTGCACAAGTGCTGAGTCGGTTAACATATACATCATCAATTAGTCACATCCGTAGGATTAGCACGCCGCTGGAGAAGAGCGGAGAATTGGTGGCACCGCGTAAATTGCATCCAACTTGTTGGGGTTTCATTTGTTTGGTTGAAACGCCGGAGGGTCAGTCAATTGGTATTGTAAAGACACCTACATACCTAGGGCATATTACGATACCTACAAACAGTGCCCCGCTTTATGATTATGCAAAGGAGCACATTATTCCGATTGAGGATTTAAAACAAGAGGAACTATTTGGCAGAGTGAAATTATTTATAAATGGTTCTTGGGTTGGAATTGCCAAAGACCCAGAGAATTGCTATAGCGAACTGAAGGACAAAAAGTATAAGGGTATTATAAATATATACACGTCTATTATATTTGATCGCGATAAGTTAGAAATTAAAATTTGCAGCGACGGAGGGCGCGTGTCAAGACCAGTATTGAGGGTAAAAGACAACAAAGTGATTATGTCGCCTGATAATATTGAAGATATCAATCAGAATAAATTGCAGTGGAATGACCTACTAACATCTATAAAACTAAAGGATTCTGTGATTGAATATATTGATCCCGATGAACAGAGTTTTGCTATGATTGCTATGAAAGACAAGAGTCGTTGTGATCCCAGAAATATTTATACTCATTGTGAAATACATCCAAGTATTATATTTGGTGTTCTTGCGTCTTGCACTCCATTTCCCGACCATAATCAGGCACCCAGAAATACTTATCAGTGTGCGATGGCTAAACAGGCATTGGGTATATATGCCCTGAATTTTGATAAGCGAATGGATAAAACCGCATATGTATTAACTTACCCCAGTCGTCCATTGGTAGATACGAGATTAATGAATTATTTACATCTCAATAAATGTCCAGGAGGAGCACAGGTAAGTATTGCGATTATGTGTTATGGTGGTTACAATATGGAAGATTCCGTTTTGATAAATGAAGGTGCAATTAAACGAGGATTGTTTAGTGCTACGATATACCACACAGAGAAGGATGAAGATAAGAATGTTATACGGGATGAAATCATCCGTTGTAAACCAGATCCAACGAAGACAAGGGGTGTTAAATTTGGTAATTATGATAAATTAAATAAGGATGGATTTATCCCAGAAAACACGCTCGTAGAAAACAGAGATATTATCATTTCCAAGATTGTTCCAATTAAAGAAAATCGTAATGACCCAACAAAGACGATTAAATACGAAGACCAGAGTAAGGTATATACCACGAGTGAGGACACGTATATTGATAAGAACTTCACAGGGAGAAATGGCGATGGTTATGATTTTGCCAAGACCCGCACTCGCACCCATCGTGTTCCGGTTTATGGTGATAAAGTAAGTAGTCGTCATGGACAAAAGGGAACTATTGGTAATATAGTTCCCGAGTGCGATATGCCTTTTACGAAGGATGGGACTAGACCCGATATAATTATCAATCCTCACGCCATTCCGTCTAGAATGACTATTGGACAATTAAAAGAAACAATTTTGGGAAAAGTATTACTTGAATTGGGATTATTTGGTGACGGAACCAGTTTTGGAAACTTGGATGTTGATACGATTTCAAAGAAGTTACAAGAATTGGGTATGGAGAGTTATGGTAATGAAATACTCTATAATGGACTAAATGGTGAGCAATTGGAAACCGAAATTTTCATAGGTCCTGTATTTTATCAGAGACTCAAGCATATGGTAAATGATAAGGTTCATAGTCGCGCGACAGGTCCAATGGTAAATCTCACTCGTCAACCTGCAGAAGGAAGAAGCCGTTCGGGTGGATTAAGAATTGGTGAGATGGAGCGCGATGTTCTACTATCACACGGAGGAGCCGCGTTTTGTAAAGACCGTTTGTATGAAGCATCTGATAAATACGTAGTGAATGTGTGTAAAAAGTGTGGTATGATTGCCGCGTTCAATGATGGTAAAAGTAATAATTTCCATACCAGTTCAGATTTCAAAGTTCATCTATGTAATACGTGTGATAATCGCACCGACTTCGCCCGAGTTGATATGCCTTATGCGAACAAACTCTTGTTTCAAGAGTTACAGACAATGAATGTGATTCCGCGCGTTATTGTGGAGTAATTTATAAGCTTCTCAAATAAAACAGATATAGACAACGGGAAAATATATATATATTAATATTTTTTATATATGATGTTATGTATATAATGGCGAATAAATCAAATAACAAACAAATACCAAGATGGACAAATTATGAATCTACCCCAATAAACAATATGAAAAAAAATAAATACAAAGACAATGTGCTATTGTATATAGAATGGAAAAAGCAGAAACACTTGCCCGAGAAATTAGAGATATGAAAAAACAGATATACCAATTAGAAGAAAGTATAAAGAAAAAAACACACGAGTTGGAATGTGTGTGTCCCCATGAAAATGTGAGAGAAGAATACGACGACGATTTTCATAAACCATATAGTTATTATTTATGTCTTACGTGCGGTGAAGAATTGAACATAAATTATAAAAGATAATAAGTTAAAAACATACCGGTATAATTACTATTAGTTATGTGTGGCATATTTGCGTATCTTGGAAATACACTGGAACCGAATATTATAGAAAAGGGGTGTATGAAAACAAGTAACCGAGGTCCGGATAATAATGTATTAAAAACGATTCATAAAAATCTAACATTCGGGTTCCATCGTCTCGCCATTATGGACACAAGTTTTAAAGGTAATCAACCACTTTTTCACCCCAAAAAACCTTACGCAATCATTTGTAATGGAGAAATATACAATCATAAGAAGTTAATAGAAGAGAATGGTTTTGAAACATATTCAAATAGCGATTGTGAGGTTATATTATATCTATATGAAAAGTATGGCATAGACAAAACGTTGGGTATGTTAGATACGGAGGCATTCGCTTTTTGTATTTATGATGGAGAAAAAGAAGAATTGATTGTAGCACGAGATCGGTTTGGTGTGCGTCCACTTTTTATCGGTGCACGAAAAAACAAGGAATTAGTAATTGCGTCAGAGGCGAAGAGTATTGTAGATTTAATTGAAGAAAGTGATATTTTAGAACAGTTTAAGCCAGGCACGTGGAAGTCGTATGATATAAATACATATTCAGAAAAGGAAACAAAGCGGTATTATAAACCGAAATACGCGATTAGCACCGACAGTGATGAAAAAACCATATGTTCTAATATTCGTGATTTATTAACCAAGTCTGTTCAAAAGAGACTTATGTCTGAGCGTCCAATTGGATGTCTTTTATCTGGTGGTCTGGACAGTAGTCTAATTAGTGCGATTGTCGCGAGAGAATTCAAGTTAAACGGTAAAGGGACGTTGAATACATTTTCAATCGGAATGAAAGGTTCTACCGATTTAAAGTATGCTCAGTTGGTGGCAGACTATATAGGTTCAAATCACCATACAATAGAGTTGACGGAACAAGAGTTTTTGGATGCTATACCCGAAGTAATATATCATGTAGAAAGTTACGATACAACGACTATTCGCGCGAGTGTTGGAAATTACTTGGTAGGAAAATACATCAATGAAAATACAGACATTACCGTAGTATTTAATGGTGACGGAAGCGACGAACAGTCCGGGTATTTATATATGGCGAATGCTCCTGATGCGTTTGCGTTCAAAGAAGAATGTGAGCGTTTATTGGGTGAAATTCATTATTACGACGTTATGCGTTCTGACCGTGCTCTATCAAGCAAATGGTCGCTGGAAACACGTGCACCATTTCTAGATACAGATTTTGTAGATTATTATATGTCTATTTATCCAGAATTGAAGATGTATCCGAAAAATTCAGGGCGTATTGAAAAATATTTACTGAGAAAGGCATTTGATGACGAACATTTATTACCGAGTGTAGTATTATGGAGAAAGAAGGAGGCATTTTCGGATGGTTGTAGTTCCAACGAAAGGTCTTGGCATCATATTATCCAAGAACACATAGATAATGTTATAAGCGATGATGAATTTGAACGATTATCTCCGAGTTTTCAACATAATGAACCCCAAATGAAAGAGACATATTACTATCGTACAATATACGAAAGTTTTTATCCAAATCGTGGTGATTTAATCCCACATTACTGGTTACCAAAGTGGAATGGTAACCAGAAAGACCCATCCGCGAGAGAACTTGAACAGTATAATATCAGTGCGTAATTATTGTATAATTTTAATTATAATTATACAATAGTCAATGTCTGTTCCCCATAACTGTCTAATTAATGATATCCGCGAATCTTCAGCACTACGAGGGTACACATTTTCAAAATATAAAACGACCGATGTAAAAAAGCAGTTTATGGATACAATGTTGAATGGTAAAATAGAACCGGCGTGTTATTGGTGTGCCGAGTTAGTTTGTGCCGGACACTATGGAGATATATGGGAAGTTATTTTTATGTTTGTCGGTAAATATATTCATACGGCAAATCCAAAGATAGCAGTTTATTTAGAAAAAAGATACGCAGTATTTCGTAACATAATAACGAGAGGAGGTTTCGTAAGTGAATTGGAATTAAGAAATAATTATACAATAAGACAATTATTTTCCGAAATTATAACAATTATAACATTATCTGTAAAAAAAAATAGTTTTGAATCTATAAAAATCAAACGCGAAACAGAGTTTGATATGACGCAAATGAGCGAACGATTGAAAGCACCAAGTGTTAAATTTGCCGAAGATATTTTACACCCAGAGGATCCAAAGGAAATATATATTGCTATAAATGAATTTTCATACCATATAGGAAGTAAAACGTCTAATATGCTACAGGCGTGTTATTGGATTGAATGGTTAATAGAATTTGACCTTATATGTCGTAAACGAAAGCAACCTTGTATATGTAAACGCCGAAGTGTAAATGTAGATAATAAATATCAATGTGATGTAATATGGGTTGTATGGGATTCATTAATATATTATAGTAAAAACGCAAAGGTCAATCCTCCAATGGCTGAAAAATTATTATTATCGTTGAAAGAACTATTCACAGCAAAATATACATCAGGGTCAACAAAGAAACGAAAGTTTTTATTATATTTCGCGGTTGAACTAATAACAGAGCATTATTCACTTGAAAATGAATTATTTACTCAACATACCAAACAAGTATTATCTAATGTAACACAGAAGATAAATTTGATATATAAACAAATAAAGAAAAATGAAGAAAGTCCCAACGCTGATTATTTATTCAATAACCTTGATACAAAAAATAATTTCGAACGCTCAATGCGACAACTGGATATGTTGAATTCAGTTGATACAATGAATACAACAAATGTGAATATGGAAATACAAGAAAATATAGAAGATGATAATAAATGAGTTAATAAATAAGTTAATGATTAATCTGCTTTATACCGTTGTCCGGTTTCCATTTCCTTAATTATAGGTTTATAAAAATAATTATTGAAGAGAGACATATTATCCTTTGTAATATCGTTTGAATAAATACCTATAATACGAAGTAGTTTCTCGCAATTATTCATATTCTCAAAATTCGGCAGTGTTTTTGTAATCAGATAACGACTATGGAAGAAACCGATATAATGCGGAGCAATGAAGTAAATTTCAAAGAAACGACAACGCGCGAATGTCTTGAGAATGTCATCTGAACCCTTGAACATGAAATAAGTCATAATTGAACTGCAACCTTGAATTGCGAAACCATACGTGCTGGTTTCCTTGGTAGTTTGGAATAGTGTCCCAGTAGCGAAATGTAGTCCAGAAGATAATGCGGGTAGTAAACTTACCCATACATAAAGATCGTGACATGATTCGCCCCAACAGTTATAACCGAGCACTACATTCAATAGATTTCCTAGCATAAAAGCAAAAGAATATACTGTGAAAAGTAGAGAACTATTATCCAAGAAGATGGAACTAAATAATACAGACTGACCCAGATGAAGGAATTGGTCTTGCCATACATCAATGCTGCGATTTACACCGATATCTTCATCTAAAAATGGATATACTACGTGTGCTACACCGTGTGCGGCAGCGAGTGTAGAAGATAAAACGAATGTGAATGAATACTTATCGCGTACACTTGTAGTAATAATGCCGGTAATGGGTCCATAAATAAATAGATTAGAAAGAATAGACTCTTTGCCAAACAAATAAACTATAGACATCATAGAATACACCAAAAAATTACTGGCAACCAGGAGAGCACCTGCGTAATAAATGGGCGTTTCTTTGAATGAAAAGTCAAATCCTCGGTTATAGTAATCCAGGTATGTCATTATTCATTTATCTCGGGTTGGGTTTAAGTATTTTTCATAAAACTTAAAATTAATCAGTTTTAGTTATATGCTGTATTCACCACGTCATCGTAAGAATGTTGTCGCCTTTTTCCAATCATAGTTTTCAGTGTGTACCACGGGTCGGTTGCTTGTAACCTATGCCACGCGACATCAATCGCATAAAGGTGATGGTGGTTTGTTCGCTCCAGTTGGTCTGTTGCTGTTTGAAAGCAATCTATAAGAACTTCATTATATCTGCAGTTAACCAAATATCCCGATGTAGTTTGGGCATTAAATAATCTATAAAGATTTGGTGTCATATTCGTTCTGTTATATCTGGTATAATCACCTGACAATAAACAAGCATCCATATATACACCATTTAAGTAACCAAATTGCTTATTTAATTCCTCTTTAGAGACAGTGAATGAGAAATCATCCTCAAAAATAACAATGGTTGAATAATTTCGTTCCTTGGCAAGTTTCAATATACTTATATGCGATTGTCCTCTTCCTATGTCGCTGATTTCGTGTTTAATTGCGGAGAACCTTTCATACGTCATTTTATTCTCTGGATTTGGTTGATTATGAGGAATAATATCCATTGCGTCAAACTCATCCTCCATTTCCTTTCGTCTATCTTTCCTGTCATCCAGATTAATATAAAATATGCGGTCTATTTTCATTAATAATAATTTAGGGTTCTCGTTTATGTTAATTTATATACATTCTATATATAATGGAAAGAGGTTTAATGATGTTGCTTCACTCCGTGATAATCGGTATGTTATTATATGTTGTCATGGTGTTTCTCCTCAAGCAGAAATCTTGCGTCGCCGAGAACCGTAGTATTTTAATAGCATCAATTGTGTTAATTTATATGATATTATTCGGTCATGGATTACCCACAAAAATGAATAATATATAAGTGTGTTCTCTATAATAACTATTATTACATAGTTATTATGGATAGTCTATTACGATTTAGAATGTGGATCCGAGAGCACCATTTGCAGCCATAGGTTCAACATCATAACCGCCATTGCCTCCAAAACCGAGTGCCATTCCTTCTGCTATTTGGTTGCTTTGCTGTGTAGAAGAAGCAGCAGGCGGGAATACTCCATTTTGCATACCAGTATTGTCCAAGTTATCCGCTTGACTAGGTGCGTGTCTTTGAACGGGTTGCCTGACACGAACCTTCTTTTTGGTATCTTCAACTTCGTCTTCGCTGTAACCATTCCATAAATCGTTTAGACGGTCAAAAATAATATTAACCTTTGTGCCGACTTTGGATTGAATGCTCAATACAATAACCATAAATGCTAAAATTACATTGGTTAAAACAAGGTTCTCATATTTGAAACCACTATAGGTGGGGACGAATGTGATAATACGATGTATAAATACAAGTCCTACGAAAATAACAACTATTTGAATGAGTATTTCTGCTAAAAGTTCAATACTGGATTTATCGGGGTCTGCCTCTGGTATAAAACGTTGAACTGTTTTATTCAGGGCTACAATTGGAATTATACCCATGACGGCATATTGTGAAACATTTAAAAGTTCTCCTTTATCCTCTTCGGTATTAGAGAAAACGTGTGTCATGAATGTTTTCTTTGAATCCTTAGTTTCTGTAATGTTCTCCATTATCTTATATAAGTTGTAATTAGAAAATATATAAACGTTACTCCAATTATATTTCATAAGATGTGGTTATTAAGTGGTATTTATCAATTTATAAAAAACCGTGTAGATAATAACTGGTTTAAATCGCAGGAAAATCTAGATGAACAACAATATTTAGATTTGGTAAAAGACGTAATTGAAAATGGGACGATAGAAGAGGGTCGTAATGGTTCAACTCTCGTTAAATTTGGTAATATGATGAAATATGACCTTAAGAATGGAACATTGCCTGTATTAACTACTAAAAAAGTGGCGATTAAAACGTGTATTCAAGAACTATTCTGGTTTATTCGTGGTTCAACAAGCAACGATGAATTGAATGAAATGAATGTTAAAATCTGGAATGGTAATTCAACGCGTGAGTTTTTGGATAGTAGAGGTCTCACCGAGCGCCCGGAAGGTGACTTGGGACCAGTATACGGTTTCCAATGGAGATTTTTCAACGCTCCGTATATTGATTGTAAAACAGATTACACAGGAAAAGGAAAGGACCAATTACAGCAGATTATCAATGATTTAACAAATCCGGAAACTCGTACATCAAGAAGGCATATATTAACTGCGTGGAACCCAGCGCAATTGGATGAAATGGCGTTACCTCCTTGTCATATGATCTGCCAGTTTCATGTGCGCGAAGACAAGTATTTATCTTGCGCGCTATTCCAGCGTAGCGGTGACATAGGTCTGGGCGTTCCATTTAATATAGCGTCATATTCGGTTTTGACGCACATTTTGGCACGCCACTGTGATTTGGAAGCAGACGAATTCGTTCATTTTATAGGTAATGGTCATATATATTCAGACCACGTTGAACAATTAAAAGAACAGATCAATCGTGTTCCTATGGCTTTCCCCAAAATATTGATTAAACGTAGACACGATAATATTAACGATTATTGTATGGAGGACATAGAATGGATAGATGAATATATAAGTCACGGTAAGATACTAATGGCTATGTCTGTATAATAATTATATAATACAAAAAGTAATTAGAGATGTAAGAAAGAAATATACATATATGAGTAGTTCTCTTGCATCCGCCAAACGACGCCGTGCTGGCATTCAATCAACTCAACAACCGAACCCGGCGGCAGCACCAGCAGTAGCAGCAGCACCAGCAGCAGTAGCATCAGCAGCACCAACAAATGGTAGAATGAGTCTCCCACAATTATTAAATAATCTGGAGAGTAGATTAAAAGCGGTTGAAGCAGCGAAACCAGAAACAGTGCCTGAAGCTCCGTTGAGTTTTACAGTAACAGACCCGGAAACAGGAACAGAGAGAAAAATGTCTTTATCTGATTATATGACGGATATGGATAATAAGTTTTTTATGCTTGCTGAGGAAATAACTTCGATGAAAGACATTATAGTAAAACTACAGAGTTTCACAATGGAAGTGAATAAAACATTAATGGAAGAGAGGGTCAGGATATTATCGGATGTTCCAGAAAATATAAAAATAACAAAGGAGGATGTAGAAGAGGAAGAAGAGACTACATTTGTAAAGGGAAGTGATATATAACTATATATAAATTTAATAATAATTAATAATAAAATATAAAAATAAAATATGTTTTATTATTAATAATGTCTGAATCTTTACTGAATGATTTAAATAAATTTAAGGATACTTACTACAGTGAAAATAAAAAAAGTGTATTCCAAAAGAAAGCGCAGAAATACGAAATTGCAAAGGAGATTACAAGTCGTTTTGATATAAATATACTATTACAGAAAACCGCATATATCATACCAAATACAAACAAAGTATTTGTAAATTACCTAATGTTTAAACAATTTGCACAACCTGATAATTATGAGTTATTTGTAAAATATGTGCAAAATTTAGTATCTATCATAATAGACAAAAAAAACACGTTTGAATGTCATATAAACATTGAGAGTTTTACAATATCGGCAGCAGAGCGTTATAAAGGTGTAATACAAACATTCAGTGAGAGTGTATTTGGATACACAGAAAACATGGATGCTATCTATGTTTATAATGCACCGTCAATGATTGAGAAAATTTCCAAAATATTCGTGCAGTTTCTGGACCAAACAGTAAAAAATAAGATAATATTGGTAAATAAAATAGAGGGTGAAGAGACAGTAACCAATTTCAAGAAATTTAGTTTTAGAAATGAGTTGTAAAATTGAGTTTAATTATTTATAATTTAAATAATTAATAATATACACTACTATAATATGCTTCTCCAAATTAGTAACCCAACAAGAGCCGAGATGTTTAATGTTATTTTCCAAAATATAAAGTTATTTACCGACAATATAAATATTACATTTACAGCAGAACAAATAGACATTCAGTGTATTGACCCAGGGCACGTGGCTATTTTAGAAGTTCATATAGGTAGTGATTGGTTCGATAAATATGAACTATCTGATAATATTGAAAGTTTAGTAATTGGTGCTAACGCAAATCTAATGGGAAAAATATTAGGAACGAGAGATAAGATACAAGACATTACAATTGAGTGTAGCGATGACCCCGATACATTATCTATGAAATTTGTGAGTGAAGATAAAAACGTATATGATAAAATGTTTGAAATGCCGTTAATCGATTTGGACGTAGATGTAATGGAAATACCTGATATGGAATATGAAGCGGAGTTTTCGTTACCTTCTCATATATATGCGAGTTTAATGTCTCAATTGAAGTTATTTGGCGAAACAATGGATATTGACTGTTCGGAGGATAAGATTATGCTACATTCCAGTAGTATCGACGCGGGTAAGATGTCTACCGAAATTAGTATAGACGATTTGAATGAATTTTCAATCGACGAAGGTGGAGAATTGAATATATCATATAGTTTGTTGTATATGTGTAATGTAGCAAACTTCCATAAATTATCAAATGAGATAGAATTAAAGTTCAAGCAGGACTATCCGGTTCAATTAAAATATAATTTAGGAGCACCAAACGCAAATGTTGTATTCTATATAGCGCCCAAAATTAATGAAAATGACTAAGAAGTAAATATAACCATTCGTAAAATAATTGGGGTAAAATTTAAATAATCATATATAAACAGAATATATAATGACAACTTTTTTCTCTATAATTATATTTATTATAATTTTAACTATTTATATGCACGTGAATGAAGAACATAAAATATCGGAGGATTTGGAGATATATGAGATGGATTTCAAAGATAATAAACAACTACAAGAGATATGTAATTTAAAACAACCTGTTTTATTCAACTTGGAAGAAGTAGAACCCAAGTTTTTCAAGGAATTTGATATAATAGGCGATACGAAAACACCCGTAACAGTTAAAGACAAAGCTGATATAGATAATGCGAATTCAATAAAACTACCATACGATAGTGCTCAAACATTAATGAAGACTGATACTAGTTCCCGCTTTTACTCCGAGAGGAATTATAAAATAGCGAATGAAACAAGTTTTGATTTTACAAAATTAGATACATATTTAAAACCATACTTAACAATGCACAGTAAGCGTGAATTACTATTCGGGTCCAAGGGGGCACATACGGTTATGAGATATCACACTGAACATCGTAAATTTTTAGCAATAAGAAAAGGTAGAGTCCATGTTAAAATGACACCTTGGAGAAGTAACCGATTATTACACGTTACAAAGGACTATGTTAATTACGATTTCAGGTCAAAGGTTGATGTGTGGGAACCGCAATCCAATTATGTTTCTGATATAGAGCAATTGAAATTTCTAGAATTTGATGTTGACGCAGGGTACGTATTAAACATACCTCCATTCTGGTTCTATAGTATAAAATATTCAAATGAAGATAGGTGTGAATTATTTGAATTAACGTATAATACACCAATGAATACTATTTCTAATCTACATTTATGGGGTCTCTATTACATACAACACCAGAATTTAAAACGTATATTCCTGAAACCATTCCAAGATGCGATAGTTACACAACCGAAAAATATTAAGTTGTCAAAGGATAAAATAGAAGAGGAAAGATACGATAATACTCCCCGAGATAAAGTATTTGAAGAACGTAAGAAGGATAAGGCGAAGAAAAAGAAGGAGAAAAACAAGGATGTAATTGTTCCATTACCTTAGATGATGATATGGTGTAAAAGTTATTTATGAGTCGTTCAAAAGAGAAATAAGAAAAATTGAAATTATATTTACTATATATAAACATAAATAAACAGTATTACATAAAAATGTTCAAAGAATTATGCAAGAATACCGATTGTGCAGCAGTAAGAGATGATGAATTTAGTGAACCGTGTAATATATGTGATGGATATTTCAAAGATGATGGATTGAATGACATACTCTTCACCGAAGAAGAACCTAATGGCGGAAAGGGTGTATGTGATATATGTAAAAAAACAGAGAATATAATTCAAATGAAATGCTCCGGACAATTTATATGTCAGGATGCGTGTGACGAGGATGAGGATGAGGATGAGGAGGATGAGGAGGATGATGAGGATGATGAGGATGATGAGGATGATGAGGATGAGGATGAGGATGAGGATGAGAACTAATCTTTATTCGGATATATAATTAATTATTTTATCTCATTTGATAATATAATTATGTGGAAAGATTTTGTTTTAACTGGTGCAATACTTATGTTACTGGATACATTTTTCTTATATTCAAATGGTACAATGTTCAAAGAGCAGATAATAAAGGTTCAAAAAAGTGCGTTCGTAATGGATTATTCGGGCGCTGCGTTCGCGTATATATTATTGATCGTTGGTTTATATTGGTTTATTATTAAGGAGAATAGGGGTTTGTTAGACGCATTTATACTTGGTTTTGTAATATATGGAGTTTACGAAGGCACAACAAAAGCATTATTAAAAAATTGGAATTATAAGACTATGGTGATTGATACATTATGGGGTGGAACTTTGATGGCGCTCACAACATTAATTGTTTACAGATTGCGGGATGTTAAGGCGTTCAAGTAATTCAGTATATGTAGGCATTTCATAATCGGGGTGTGCGTTCCATACACTTGAAAACATAGACGATACCATATCCGGACAGTTACCCTTCTCATTATAATTTGAGCGAATGAACAGAAGTAGTACACCGATATCTACATCATTGAGTTCGTAATGGTCGCTATAATTACAGATAATTGGAAATAATATATTCTCCAGCGTAATCTGCGTGGAGCGATCCGTAATTGTAGTAAGTAGACGTTCTTCGGTAAAGCGAACCAGTTTATCGGAAACTTGACTGAGAATGACCTTACTTGCGCTCTGGTAAGAAGACATAGTTATTTTGATAGTATAGGGTTTAATAATGATAAAGTTATTTTTATAATTATTTTCAATTTTATAGAAACCCAAGAAATTTCGGAGTATGCTATGGTAGTAAAGGTGCATATTCAATACACGTTCTATTTCCCGGTAATACGGAGAACCTGGCGATTTAAATATATATATATCTCGTCATATTATAGAATAACTAAGTTAAAACAATGTATGAACTTACACTTATACTGTCTATTCTTATTTTAGGATATGTATTGCATATAGTTTATAAAGAAGAAACATTACTAGTGATACCGCATAATGATAAAACACACGATACTATATTTAAATGTGCTTCGTTCGCATCAATACTGGTAATGGCGTATACTATTATTTATAAAGGTTTGAGAACCGGATTATTATTATTTCTATTTTCTTGGTGTTTTTTCGTTGTTTTAACACCCATACCAGAAGCAGCGATTTTACTCACTGTGCCAGTTAAATACCTTACGAAAATCCCATTAGAACGCGCACAAGTGCTGGTATCCGCACTTGCCACTGCAATTATGTTTTTCTTTTATACAAAAGGTTCAGATATAGTAAAAAAAACGTCAGTTAGTGGATTATTTTCATATATAATGGACAATCATCTATATCATATGATTTTACTTAGTATTGCGTCATCTATTATGATATCAAAATTCGTGAATGACGCTATCGATGCTCATACACAGAAAGACCTGATTTTTTTACTGAATGATACCAACCAGAACCTGGCAATATTATCATTTATAACGATTTTCATATACTTCCAAACAATACACAAATACAACATTAACATCAGATATTAATTATTATATTCCACAATCCAATCATTATAAGGTTCACATTTATGCTTTTCATAAATATGGTCCCAAGAGTCATAAGTTCTCACACCAAACCATTTGCTTTGTGTTTGTATTGTCTGTTCATCTGGTTCATAATTATATATGTTGAAGAATTCCTCTTCATTCTCTACGTTTTCAAAAGTTATATTTTTAGTAACCCGGTCTATGGTTCCTTTATGACGAATGATACGTTTTTCCCATAAGGGCGCTTTGGACGCATAATATAACCAATCATCATATTGCCCAATGTTTTTTTCTGGTGTAGATGGTTTCAAATGGAGTGTATAAACACATTCTCTTGGTGGTATTTTCCACCCTTTAAATTGAATAAGAGGTTTCGTTTTATATTTTACTATATCGCAACTCTTCAATATAATATAGAATTTGGGGTCGTATTTATTATCCTTATTGAGCAAGAATAAACCGGTTATCAATCTAGATTTCATCGCACTCTTATATGTCTTTATTGGTAATGAAACTGTCTCAAAAATCAAATTTATATTATTTAAAGTGTTTTTACCACGAGTTTTGAACAATTTCAACTTGGACACAGCATTTTTTGCTATTTTAAATATTTCATCTTTATTATTTGAACGGTCTATATCACCGAATGTATCGGACAAACAATTGGGACAAACAATACCATTCTTGTACATTATATAGAAATCAACACACGCGTCTCGTTCGCATAAGTTATTTATAATTGTAGCAATGCTCACATCATCTAATCTATTCTCCATCCATAATTTTGTGTATTTTAATATATGTGTCTCAAGATTAATATAAAATGGAGCGTAAAGTTCATAATAATAACGCCATATTAATGCGATTAATTCATCTTTAAAACCGGAATAGAATAGTTCCAGACCCCAAAATAATGCTTCCTCTTTATTATGGTTCAATAATGATACAAAAAGTGAGTATTCCACGCAATTTTTATCATATAAATACCTGGTATAAATCATAAATGTTTGTTGTTTATAATATAAATTATAAAAAAATACATTGAAATCAATTTTTTATAATTTATAATTATACGAACTATAGCACGAGCAACATAACGCAAATAGAAAGTGTTACAATTAGTGCCAAAGGTACCAATATAAGCGGCATAAATAAATAACTATTATCATCTTCTTCTTCATCTTCATCGGTATGCTGTATCCTCACCAATAGAGGGTCAGTCTCCTTCAAGTGTTGTTGAAATATATGATCAGTAGAATTGCTAATAAACCGTTGAACATTAGAATCCGCAGATAAAGTGTGTGTGTTCATCTGTTTATCGGTCATTGACAGAGAAGAATAATTCGTCGGTAAACACGTTTGTTTGAGTATAACATAAATAATAATAAATAGAAAGGAATCAATTTTTATGAAGCATCCCATTTAAACTGGGAAAATGCGGGTTGTTACACCATCCTCTGTGTGTTTGTCTATATAATAAGGAATGTGGGTTCATACATTTTTTTATATATTGTTTCCGTTCCTTAAATATACGTTTCCAAGTTCGTTGTATTAATTTCAACCAATAAGTTTTTAACACTACATTATAAGCACCTGTATTGGAAATATCAAGTTTCATAATATGCATTATAGGATTACGAATGCGTGTGACCGAATAATCAATTAAATACCTCATTACATCATTATATTCGTGGGATAACATTGTCCGTGGTTGAATGGATATTTGTAAAATCCATTCTTGTGGAGATTTCATTAGACACGGAAGACCTATATAATAGTTTTCATCAACTTTATCTTCGTCCAAGAAATGCTCCTCGCGGTCAAAAATATTTTCAACAATAACATCCTGTTCGTAATCATTAGATAGTTCACTATCGGTGCTAAACTGACTATCTGTATCGTCATCATCTATGATAATACTCTCACCCGAGTCATACTCTTCCATAAGCATTTCCTCGCAACCGATACTAATTGGACTAACCATTATTATATATAGAAGTATTTATTTAATATTACCTATTATATATATTATATCAATTTTTTCAAACCAGTTATACAGTAATTACCGTAAAAATCATTAATATAGTATTATTTCTTATAATTCTTATTTTCTAATCGTTTAGTATAAAGATGAATTCCAAGAAGCGCGGATACAATCGGAGACGGACTCGTCGGTTTTTGAATGATGAACTTGCATTTCACAATGAAGTGGAAGACAGTAACGAGAACCAACAGTCAGTCTTTGAGAATTTCCAATATCTTTCACAAAATGAAAAAAATAGAGTAGAAGAAAAGTTTTCAAAACCAAGAAATGCAAAGCAAAAGTATTATGCGAAAGAACTAAGCAACCATAATAATAAAATCGTAATAGCAACAGGACCAGCAGGAACAGGGAAGACTTTATTCGGAACAGAATATGGTGTTCGGCAATTTTTAATGGGTCATTATGAAAAATTAATATTCACACGACCTGCAGTAAGTGCTGACGAAGACCTTGGTTATTTACCGGGAACGTTGGAAGAAAAAATGGCTCCTTGGGTAAGACCAATATATGATATATTATATAATTTTGTTACACCAAAAGAGGTTACTCAGATGTTAGAAGATAAAACGATAGAAATCGCACCAATGGCGTATATGAGAGGCAGGACATTTAAAAATACTTGGATTGTAGCAGACGAATGCCAAAATACAACACCGAATCAATTCAAAATGTTATTGACTCGTATAGGAGAGAATTCGCGTATGGTTATTACCGGTGATCTTGACCAGCACGATAGGATTGATGAAATAAATGGTCTTGCCGACTTTCTACATAAGTTCCGTAATAATAAGTCGGGTTCAATTAGTAGTATAGAGTTCTTGAAAGAACACGTGGAACGCGAAGATGTCATTAAAGATGTGTTATCTATTTATGAAAATATCACAGTAGAAGATGATACAATAGACGATGACGTGCCTAGTTTAATGAGTGTGAGTCCAAATGATACCGGTTCCATTTTAAATAATATAATGGAAGAAAACAAAGACGGTGAGTTTTTGACCGATGATGAATGCGAATCAAATAGTAATGGTATAACAATACCATCGGCGTCTTTCTTAAATATGGGAAAATACATATTTAATAAGACCCATGAGTATGATTCAAACATATAAACTTTGATTTATTGTTATGAATTTCAATATCATATTATCTATACCTGATAATTTATGTAATAGTTCTATATTATTAGTGCTCTCGCACATGTTAATCAATTCATTTACAATAGCACTTACTTTCATAACTGCTTTTGTAAACTCACCGATTGAAATATCCCTTTCATATAACTGTGTTTCGATTAACAGTTTACAATCAAATTCACTTGCACAACTACACCAGTTCGTTATTGAAGACGCAATATTATATGAAATCATATCATCATAATTGATACCCGAATATATATCAAATCCCTTCTCCATTGATGCGTATTTTTCAGCAGACGCATTTATATTATTTATACACGATGTCATAGTATAATCATTAATGGGGAATGAATGTATTTTATAATCATCTGGAACTTTAATATCAATAAAACAAGATAAAACACATACAATTTGTTCAGGTGTAAAATCCCTAAAAAAATCGGTTGAAACGAGAGTATCGGTTATAATAAGAGAGTGTATTTCAGATATATGAGATGCTATCGTTCCCTTATTCGTAAATTCATAATTTTCGTCAGAATTCATAGTTATGAATTTCCCGTCCATTAATAATTGTATTGTATTTTTTACATTGGAACCAATATAGTCCGTCAAATGAAGATAATAATTTTCCTGGTCCTTATATTTTTTTTCACTCTCTTTAAATTCATTATATACATTCAATTGGTCGTCTAAATCCGTATGATTAAGATAGTATTCTTTGAGTTCCTTATCGTGTTTTTTACGTTTCTTATTAGCAGACATTTTGATTAATGATTTCAGTGATAATACGTGCTCACATAGTTCACTTGATATATTTGAAATATTCGCATATTTTACTTCAAATTCATTTTTACAAGTAGTTAAATACATATGTTCTCTATCTATTGCCGCGTTTAATTCATTATTCATCATAGATTTTGCTACAAATTTATTGAATGATTCATAATTACATAAGCGGTTCTGCATCATATTAAGTATCATTTGAAATGAAATACGGAACTTTGAAACAAGCGTTTGAGGACTTCCGCATAAAATATTTTTATAATCTGTCTCATCTGGTAGTTCAAACATATTATTACAATGAATGACGTGTCCTATTGTATCAATTCCTCTTCTTCCACAACGCGATGCCGCCTGATTATATTCGTGTGGATGAAGAAAACGCATTTTATTCCCGTCGTATTTCGTAAGACTCGTAAACACGGCACTACGAATCGGGCAATTCAATCCAATCGCAAATGATTCGGTTGCGAATAATAAAAATACATACTTCTTTGATATCATAATTTCCACAATTTCTCTCAAAATTGGAAGCATGCCGGAATGATGAATTCCTATACCCTTTTCCAATAACGCCACAGTTGAAACATACTCTGGTAGATGAACGATCTCTTTATAATTCGGTAGTTTTCTAATAATCTGGTCACAGTCACGAGCCATAACAGTCGGTATATTACTATTAAACTCCAAAACGGGTGTCGTTATCTGCTTTGCGTAATGTTCCACATTTTTACGCGAAAAAACAAATACGATAGCAGGTAACATATCATTATCGTATAAATGTTTTACCAATTTATTAAGCACGTGTGGTTTTTTTACGAAGATGCGATTATTACTGAGTAAATTCTTCACATTTTTAATTTTTAAAATATTTTTCCCATTGAAAGAACCGTCGGCATCTTTAACTAACATAAGTTTGTCAGTATTATCGCGTATCAATTGTTGCTGCGCCTTATCCTTAATGTTTTTGAATGCGGATTCATTCGTTATCATATATGCGTAATGTTTGAGAGGAACGATTCTATGACTTGTAGATGATAGATAAACCTGTTTTGAACTACCGTCCTTTTCACACCATTTCGCAAACTCCTCTGGTGAATCAATCGTAGCCGATAACATTATAATCTGTACGTGTTCTGGAAGCATCAAAATGCTCTGTTCCCATACAAAACCGCGGTTAGCATCATTAATATAGTGCACCTCATCAAAAATAACACACGCAAGTTCGTTTTTAATATCCATTTGGAAGTGAATACCTTTTTCATCGTCAGCATCTTTATAAGTAAATAAATAATTCATCAGGATTTCGGTAGTCATAACTAATACATCGGCATCTGGATTTGCCTTATTATCGCCAGTCATCAATCCAAACGAAATATTAGGATATTTTGTGCGAAAATCATAATATTTTTGATTGGAAAGTGCCTTAATGGGTGATGTATATATAACACGCTTCCCACTTGATACAAAGTGTTCAATCGCAAATTCGGCAGGTAAACTTTTACCAGACCCCGTATGTGCTGTAACCAGCGAATGATGTCCATTCAGTGTTGCCTTTATTGAATATTTTTGGAAATCTGATAATGGGAATGGAAATTTATTAAAATGGACGTCGTAACCTGTTTCAGTAAAAGGTTTAGAGCAAATGACTACCATTATAGTGTGATACTGTTATAATATACCGAAATACCTTTATGTAAGTTAATATATATTTTATGCGGGTAGTTTGTATTTCGGTTGAATAATATATTTATTAAATATATAAATCATAATGAGTAAATTAAATCAAATTAGTAGTAGAAATATCATACAAGGTTCCGACATAGCTTTTAAACAAAACAGACATTCAAGTGACGAAATTAATGATAGAATGTCCAAGCGCAATATACCGGATTCTACACTACAACCCAATTTTGATCCTAGACCTATACCTACCAAATATTCCCTTTTTCCTATAATCGATAGATGTAAGGAAGTAACTGTTATGAAGAATAAATATGACACATATACACCTTCCTCTAATTTCAATCCGGGTCATGGTGCTCCAGTCAATGGTTTTATTAATAATGTTTGTATTGAGAGTGAATTGAGAGGTAATCCATATAAATTGACCGGTGGTGATTTAGGACACAAGTTTATACCTTCGGTCAGTGGTCCGTTATATAATAATGTCGTAGGTAATCCATATGACATCCCCGATAGTAAACACCATTTATTATTCAAGAAGGATGAACATAGACAGAGTGTTTCAAACATAGACCCCAGCATCGGTAAAGATCTTTTTCATAATAATACAAGAGTTCAGTTAAGAAATACATAAATTAATGATATTTCATTTGGTTTAACCGGGTAAATTATATACATAAATTATCATATATATGTATATAACGAATGTTCAAAACAAAATATTTCTGGTTTAATATATTATTATTTTTAGCTCTTGTGTATTTTTGTTCTGCTAATAAAGGTGAAATAAATCGCACAGAAGGATTTAGTCAAGCAAAACCATTTGTTTTGAAAACCGACAGTCAAGCATACGATGATTTCTATGCCGAAATTTATGATATCATACATTTACCCGAAAAACCAGCCAAATTTGAATACGATACAATTATTAATGCAACTATGCCAAATAAAGAAATGACTAATTTCTTGGTAGTTGGTTCGGGAACCGGTGATTTAGTTAATTGTTTAACAAAAAATGGTTTTAACGCTCACGGGATAGACAAATCACAAGCAATGATTAATGAATCAAAAAAAAAGTATCCCGATATAGATAATCAATGTGCGTGTGTTGAAGTAACATCTTCATACGATAAGAATACATTTACACATATAACTTGCACTGATTTCACTTTATATCATATAAAGGATAAATACGAGTTTTTTAGAAGATGCTATAATTGGCTTATACCCAATGGTTACTTAATTGTTCATATTGTAGATAAGAATGATTTCACTCCAGTCAAACCGTGTGTTAATGAGATACTTGATATCCAGATAAGTAAAGATAGTATGCTTAAAAATATAAATAAAACAAATGTTGATTTTGGCGATTTTATATATAATGTAACTTATGACATGAAAGCATTAAATGCGAATAAAATGATAGTTAAGGAAACATTTACAGATAAGGGTAGTAAAAAGGTGCGTCAAAATGAAATTACAATGCATATTGAAGACAGTAAACAAATATTAACTATCGCACGTAATGCTGGGTTTATACAACATTCGCGCTTTGATTTACCTGATGATTCGGGTCAACAGGTTATAATATTTGAAAGAATTGGTTAAATGATATTGTATTATGAAATTCGTGTTATAAAAACATAAAAATAATTATACTATATAAAAATCAGTATAATTATCTTACGTAACGACCTGCGCGAGTGAAAGAATCCACCGTAAAAATTACAAATACACCTAACATAGCATACAATACAAACTCCTCCATTATATTATCGGTTTTTTCGGCTTGTTGTTGTTCCAATAAATGTATCATGTAGTTAATTTTCTCGGCGAGACCATCTCCATTTCCTAAACCTTCAACCATCTTTTTGGGTTGGTATGAAATACGACCATTATATGTGTTTTTGAAATCGCTCATATTTTCTTGTTTTAAGTTATTTGGACTAAACATACCAGATTCGGGTTTGATATTCTTAGGTAAATGCTTCTCTATAGTATCCATTCCCTCTTTTGTATCGGGTGTCTTATCTTCCTTAAAATCTGTGTGATTGCTTGGTTTATTATCCAACGGTTCAAAATTTTCAAGAGAAGACCCTCCATTATCCGGTTTTAATTTATTCATTAAATTTAAAACAAGTTTATTCTTTCCTTTTTGTTCGTCGGAATCTTTTTCAAGATTAATTAATGTTGTTTGTTCGTCTACTAGAGATTGGACGTTAGAAATTGTAGAGGAGCGCTTTTTATTCTTATTAGTCTCTGTTGTAAATGGTGATGCGTATATAGCCAAAGACATTCTAATATATTATTAGAATAATTATTATCAGGAATAACAAAATATCTAAACATAACGTATAATGGGAAACCTTCAATCTAAATGCCAGAGTATAAAATCTAATATACATTCGTATATTCAAAATATTAATAATAGTAAAATATTCGCAGGATTAATGATAATAATTCTTAATATTACTTCTAAATTTGTAAACTTTCGCTTTAGTAAAAGTGTTGAACGATATTTAAAATACACATTTAGTAAACAAATCTTAGTATTTGCCATTGCTTGGATGGGAACACGCGATATATATATAGCATTGGTGGTTACTGCGGGGTTCATTTTATGTTTTGATTATCTATTCAACGAAGATAGTATGTTTTGCTGTTTACCTGATTCTATCATTGAAAACTTAAAAGAGTTAGATGATGACGATGCTGTTCCAGAAGAGGAGGCGAAAAAGGCACAAGAAATCGTTGAAAAATATGAAAATCAAAAACGTAAAAAAGAGAGCACGGAAGAGGAAAATAAACTATTGGCGTTTTAATTCGTATTTTTATGTCGTCATATTATAGATATTAATATGACAACTAACCAAAATTCTCAATCATCATCATTTGGCACTATTATTTTTACAACAAATATACCAGGTGATAAAGAATATACACTTGACCCTACCAATATTTCGTATAGTGACGAACCTGATTCAAAAATAACAAAGACTACAAAAAAATTGTATTATCATAATGATGCAATCATAAAGCCTAATTATTTAACGAACCTAACACGTTCAAATGTGCTCAATGTTCTATTTAATAAAAATAGATTTGAACAAATATTACAAAAGGAATTTGATGCATCGGATGGATTAAATTCCGATGAAATTATTAAGACCAACATCATGACATATATCGAACATATATTTACCACATTTCCAAAGAATTATAATATCAAAAATATCAATAATTTAAACAAATCTAGTGGTATCAAATTCTCTCTCCCATACGCCACTATTCCTTATACATACTTAAATATTGACGGAACGCCACATACAGTATCGAGGGTAGTTTATTATGATGATAATCAAAAAGATAGTATTTCATTGGAAATTATTAATGATTATAATGAATTTGATAAATGGTATCCTAACGCAAAAAAACTTTATAAAGTTTTCACAACTCCTCTCCTTAAAGATTTTAATAAATTATTTGATTCAAAAATGACGAAGAACAATTTATATAATACGTTCGGTAAAAATGAAACTAATAATAAGGAAAATTTTGGAGAAACTATAAAAAAATATGAAAACTACATAGCAAGGATAAATAAATATAAAGAAGCAAGTGAAAATACACCATCATATAATTGGGAGCAAGGCAAGTTTGAAGCAGAATTTTTTGAAGAGAACGAGAAGGATAAGAAGCCGACCTACCAACTACTCAGTGAAAACACACTTATTATGGGAAAGATAAATGAATTGTTGAAAAACGTTACGGATGAGTTAAAAAAAAGAATTGATGAAATTATTAACAATTTTAAACGCAAAGTAAAGGATACAACCTTGCGGGGGACCAACGGATCATTAAAGAAAAACCCAGCTTCATCCGTGAAGGCATTCCAAGGTCTTGTTAAAACCTTACACAACGATATTAACGAAGTTTTAATTAAATATAAAAGTGGGTCCAAAATAGAATTATGGGTAGATTTCGAGGAACCTGAGAATAACAAAGGGATAAAAACCCCAGATAAATTTGCAACACAAGATTTAGATGAACAAATCAAAATATCAAGGATAGCGATAGAAGATACAAAAAGGGAAGAAGAAGTTTTTAAAACTTATAATGATAATGACGATGGTTCTCAAATAATCGCTAAAATGCTGAGTAATATTTCCAGTCACCGTTTTACAGGCACAGTCACAAATGCACGAATTGATAAAGAAATAAACGATTTTGAGGTGGCGGTCAAATCAATTTTTTCTAATTACAAAATATTATTTGAATTGAACGAAAAATACAAGAATTCAATAAATGTAACAACCGACTCTTTTGATAACGCGTACAAAGCAAGTCGCATTATCTCCGACCAACTTAAACAAATAAAAAAACCTGTCGGTTTGAGTAGTTCATTATTTCCAAGTCACAAATTCAAAGATATTTTAGTATTATTGGAATCCTTTATAATTCATTATGATATATATTCTAAATTTTCAAAAAAAAAGTACGACCCAGAGTTAATGCTTGATAAATATAGTAGATACAACGAATATAAACAGTATATAGATTTTATAAAAAAAATAAGTAAATATTACGAATACAAAGATGAATTTGATTTAATAAAACTACAACATATGATTCGTGAGGGCGAATTGGTTAAAGTAAGAAAGGACGTTGGTTTTGAAAATGAATCAATAAGATTGCACATAGATCTAATAAAAGGTAAGGTCGATGACGAAAATATTAAACAGATTGCGTGCGAATACAAAGATAACGACCTGGTAGAAAGGTGGAATGGCCTAGATGAAATCAAGGACGATAATGTTAAATTGGAACCTATGTATTATTTTATAATCCACGATACAAAAAGTAAGGACCCTAAACAAATGAAAAAGGGTGGGAAAAAAACAAGAAAGCGTCGTCGTAAGAAATATGTATACACGCGAAAGCGATAAAAATAAATATTTATACACTTATTTTTATCTTTTACTCTGGAATTATTAGGTTACATAATTTTATTTGTTTACTTATTAAATTTTGGTTTACCATTTACATACTCACCCACAATATCTCCGATATCGCCATCTGAATCTACGTCATAGATGTCTCCGTTTGTAGTGTTTGTCGTGTAATATATCTTCTTGTCAATCTTAACCTCAAATACTTCCTCTTCCTCCTCTTCCTCCTCTTCATCTTCCTCTTCCTCCTCTTCCTCGTCTTCCTTTTCCGCATCTTCCTTCATCTGTCTAACGTCGTCAGCCGCCCTATCGGCAGCCTCTCTCTTCCTCACAACGGCCTCGTCTTCCTCTTCCTCTTCCTCCTCTTCTTCGTCTTCCTCTTCCTCTTCCTCTTCCTCAACTACTACCTCTTCTTCCTCAACTACTACCTCTTCTTCTTCCTCCTCTTCCTCGTCTTCCTCTTCCTCCTCCTCTTCCTCAACTACTACCTCTTCTTCCTCTTCCTCCTCCTCTTCCTCTTCCTCTTCCTCTTCCTCTTCCTCTTCCTCTTCCTCTTCCTCTTCCTCTTCCTCAACTACTACCTCTTCCTCAACTACTACATCTTCCTCTTCTGTATTATCACTATCAATGCTAATTGCGTCAATCTCAACACGCGGTGCTTCAACAATTTCAATGTCACTATCGTCATCTGGTATAATTGGTTCGCTCTTAATGATGACTGTTTCGTTAATTTCATATGATACATTTGGTGCTCCATCGCAACTGGATGTAGAAACAGAAGCACAATCGTGCGCATTATCTGTGGGTGAAAACATACAGGCGTTTCTCGTAATAAGTTTTACGAGTCTCTTCAAATCCTTGTTCTTGCGTTTAAGGCGCTTATTCTCCTTCAATAAACTATGCACGATAGGCAACTTCTTAATATAATGGTAGTTTTCCTCGGCAACATTGGTGAATCCTGACATATCTTAATAAAGATGGGAGTTTTCTTCTATATTCTTTCGGTAATTTATAAATCAATTTTATAAATTATTATTTATATAATTATAATTCGACCATTTCCCACTCTGGTAAGAATAAATCATTTGTGTTATCATTGAAATCGCTTCCAAACCATAGTGACGGGTAATATACTTTATCAGCATCTTTGTTAAAATACGCACCCCACCAACTAAACGAATTATTCGCAATAATATTTATTTTACATAAAGACATTAGTAACATCTGTTTCCAATCTTCTATTTCGTCGCTTACATACACGAATTCGTGTTTGTGTTTCATTTTGAGTTCATCAACAATGGTGTCTACTTGCTCCCTGTATTCTTTATTTGAAAATACGAGGATCCTATAATCGTCGGGAATTAAAGATAGCGATTTATCATAATAATCCACAGATAAAAGAGGTTGCTCATCGCCAAAAATAAAGTGCATACTGACGGTATTCTCTTTATCAAAGTATTCAAAATATTCACTGCGTGTTAACATTTGTTTATGTTCTATATTAAACAATAGTATCAATTTATCTTTATTGTCGTTGAAATATTTATAACTTTGAAATAACCCATTAAAACAAACATTATCAATATTCTCGTCAATTGGTTTATAATTGAATGTTTTTTCTTGATAAACTGGATGTTTTATTAATAATAACTTATTGATATGGTCTATATCGTTGAACTTACCATTTCCTGACGTATATGGTTTAATATTATCAAATAATGTTTCCCAGTATGTTTTATGTATATTGTCGCCGTCGTACAATTCTTCACTATATGGAATAATAAAACTTTTACTATATTGAATTGAATGCGAAATGAGTGTGAATAATTGATATAACTGATTACCGATAGACCCTCTTAAATTAAGTGTAATCATATATGTAATTAGTATGGTTTGTTTTTATATTTTATATAGACAAATATATATTGAGCATGGAGAATAAAACCGACATAATCGTTGAAAGTGATATAGTAAAAGACAAGGCATTAGAACTAGTAAAAGAAGTTTTAGAAAATAGCATTGAAAACATTATCTTGGACCGAAAAGTATCAACCAGTCCTTGTTTGGATTCCATTAGTGAGGAGGCACCTGAAGAACCGGTTGAGGCACCTGAAGAACCTGTTGAGGCACCTGAAGAACCGGTTGAGGCACCTGAAGAACTGGACGTCATTAATCTTGAAATGGAGGAAGTATTGGTGGAAATATCAGTTGAACCCGATAACGAAATAACCCTTGATGAAATCGTAGGGGAAAAATACTGTTGTTCGCTGTGGAGATGGTATAACTAATTGATAATTCATTTCAATAATTATCAATTAGGCGACAATAACACCAAATTTATTCTTCATTATATTAGTTTTATCAGTTTCCTTTGGTTTTTCACTTTGACGTTTAACTTTATATACACTATTACTTGATGTAGCAGTTTTAGTAATTCCATTGCCGTATACACCTAATATAAAATTATCATTATCTTCAAATAACTCAGGGAATACACGAGTCATAGGTTTTTCAGCAATAAATAGGAGGTTATCGCCAGATAATAATTGTCTATATTCTTGTATATTTAAGTTACCATAAAATTTATCGAGTAAATAATGTGGGTCTGGAGCTGGTTTAATGTTTCTTTTATAGTGATACACTTTACTATAAATTTTATTTAATAATTGGTATCTCTCAAATTTTATAGAATCATCGATGCTCTCATTAAAAAGAAACGCTACAGCACATTCTGGTCTGCAAAATGATCCATATCCGTCTATTTTGATATCATCTTCACTTTTTGGAATATAACAAGCGTTGTTATCAAATTCGTAAGTGCACCAGAAACAAGCAGCAGTTTTGCCATTCATTTCGCCATTATATAGTAAGTTTTTTTGTTCCTTGAGTTTTGTGTTTAATTCTTTGATGTTGGTTTTTATATCATCCTTCATAGTAGCATCACATTTGTCGGTTTCACCATTAACGGATTTATTATTATCACTACATTGTGTACATAGATAAGTTTTTGCGGTCGCGTCAGTATATGCGTCAAAATCGTTGGACTTTGAATTTTCCTGATATGACGCATATTCAGTCTCTTCTAGAATATCGTATGTTTTAATTTCAGGTGGCATTTCTGGATTATAATTTAAAATGTTCTTTGATGTCATTTGGTCATTGATGTCTGAAATATTACAATTCAAGTGTAATATAACATTGTCTGGCGGTATAACTTCATTGACGTTATTATCCTCTTTATTTGTTAATTTACCTCCTTTAGGTTTTCTGCCACGTTTTTTCGGTATGACAGGTTCTTTTGTTGCGGTTTCCATCTCACTCTTCTTTCTGCGACCTCTCCGTTTTTTTGGTGATTCTGTGTTCATTTTATAAGAGTTTTTAATGAAATTATTTTAAATCATTTTATAAATGAGTTATACATAAATATATATATGTATATTATACCGCTATGGATAAACTACTACTATTATCTATATTCTCATTATCATTCGCCGCTATTGTCGCGATATATATATTTATACAAGCATTCATATTAAGAAAAAATGAATATTTTTATTTGTTTAATTACTGGCAGGTTCCTATGATAATGGCTCTCCTCGTAGAAGCAATACACCGAGGTTTGTAGCACTTTTGCGTGTTCTCTGTCAATGACCGATAAACATTTCAATGTGTAAAATGATATAAACTGTTCATTATAATGAATTATAATGACAAGTAGACAAAATATACCATGGGTAGAAAAGTATCGTCCAGTGGAATTCGAAAATATTGTATTGGACCCAACAAATAAGAATTTGTTTGAAAATATAATTTCACTTGATTATTTTCCTAATATTTTACTATATGGACCACCCGGAACAGGAAAAACAACCACGATTGTAAATCTAATAAATAGTTACCAGAAGAAATATTGTCGTGTAAATAACCAGCAGGTAATTCATTTAAACGCATCAGACGAGCGTGGAATTGATACTATAAGAAATCAAATACACTCGTTCGTATATTCTAATAATTTATTCGAAAAGGGATGTAAATTTGTAATTCTGGATGAAGTTGACTGTTTAACAAAGAACGCCCAACACGCATTAAAGATTCTATTACATTCTTGTCCTCAAACAGTAAAAATTTGTTTGATATGTAATTATATAAGTAAAATAGAACGCTCGTTAGTAAGTGAATTTATTTGTGTTCGGTTCAATCAATTACCACCAAGTAAAATAAAGGCGTTCGTCAAAAATATAGCAAAAAACGAAGATATAAATATGAAAAACGAAGACATAGACACGTTACAGCATATTTTCAAATCTGACATTCGTAGTATCGTGAATTTTATGCAGTTAAATCAAAATCTGGAGAAAAAAGAGTGGAAGAACAAGATGCTGAATGATACTGTGTTAAACACAATACATGAACAAATTTTTATATCCAATAAAGATTGCGACGAGGTTACAAAATACATACACGAGTTGAGCATTCAATATAATGTTGATAAGAAAACGATAATATTAGATTATTTCAATATGATAATTTGTAGTAAAAAAGTATCTTTAACCATTGAGTTTATTGGCGCCATAGAACAGATCGTTCATAATAATCAACTACAGTCGTTTGAAATGTTGAAATATTTTTATTACAACATGCAAAAGTTTGTCTAATCATTTGATTCAATATTTTTCAATGCGTTGTTTCAGAAACTTTAAAAATTCACTAGGTGGACTATTTGAAAATGAGGAAGGGTCAAATTGTTCTCTTGATACATTATCATCATTCGACTTTTGTATTATAGGAATACTCTTAGACACACGCTTAATATAATATTTTCTGTTAGGTAACTCAAGAGGCATTTCCTTATTAATCTTTTCCATTATGCTATATAACTTGTATAAATATAATAAAAACCAATATATTAATTAATAAAATTGATTAACTTAAAAAGAATTGTCTTCTTTAAGTATCAGCAATGGATATAAACTCAGAATGGGAAACCTATATAAACGAAATTGAAGGAGAGAGTGTACCAAATATAACGAATAGTATAGAAAGACATCTATCTAATATAGATGCCGTTCAAGACAACATTGTCGTAGATAGTCCTAAATGTTCAGAGTTAAATATATCAACACAGACTAAGGTCGCATATCTATCACAAGCAATAGATATATATAATATATTTTGGTTGATTCCCGTTATATCATATTCTAATCCGGAACCAGGAATAATAAAAAAGCAGATTAAACTTGTCTCTAATAGCAGAGAAGAGTTTATTGCGAATAAACAAAAAATAGAAAGTAACGAGTATTATATTGAAAACGTTATTAAACAGATAGATAATCAAACGGCAAGGCGCATTAAATTCAAAGACGAACGAAAGATTACAGTTGGTCTTTCGCGGAAAGACATTATTAATTCGAGAGGTAAAGTTAAGAACGCATTCTATAATTGTTTCGCGATTTGTATTCGTTTCATATATAAAGACACTTTTAAAGAAATACACGTTAAAGTGTTCAATACGGGTAAATTGGAAATACCTGGCATTACCGATCGTGATATTCTAGGTATAATAAAAACCCATGTTATAAATATTTTACAACCACACATTTCAAATAAACTTTCATTTGACGATTCGAATGGGTCTGGTAATGTGTTAATTAATTCGAATTTTACGTGTGGATACACTATCGACCGAGACAAATTGCAAAATATTTTGAAAGGCACCAAATACAACATTGAAACAGCGTACGACCCGTGTAGTTATCCAGGGGTTAAGTGTAAGTATTACTATAATAATGAGTTGTCACCAGAGGAACAAACAGGAACGATGATGAGGTCTGACGACATTTTGACAATGGACCAATTGTCTAAAAGTAATAAATATACAGTCGTGTCATTTATGATATTCAGGACGGGAAGTGTTTTGATTGTAGGTAATTGCGACGAAGAAAAATTAAATCATATTTATATTTTCATTAAACGAATATTGGAAGATGAATATGATGAACTACACGTGATGGGCGAACCGCAGGTTACCAAGGACAAGACACTGAAGATTCGGAAACGTAAGATCATAATAAATAACGAATTTGTTGCAAAATATATAAATGGTTAAAACCATAACCATTTACACCATTTTGATATAGTCTTATCCCTGGCATCTTCAATGTCTGGAAGTTTTTTTAATATGTGCTCTCTCCAATCACCTTCATTGTATGCTTTATGTTTTGAGTTTTCTCTGAATATTTTTAATGTGTGGTGTAGAAATTCATTATATTCTATCGTGGTCATATTTCGCTTTTGCCCAAATGCGATATAATCATTTATCAAATTATCATCGGAGTTATATAATATTTCACATATCATTTTTACGGTGTTGAAGTCTATGTCGGTTTGTTTTATCAGATTATTCTCTAACCATATAATTGTCTCAATTAATTTCGTAATACGTGGTATATTTGATAATACAGTGGGGTCTAGGTTTGCAGGTGAGTGATTGTCGTGTGTATATTTAATTATTGATTTGTCATATATAAACAATGTAGCGGATTGGTGATTTAAATCATTACTCGCATTACTTGTTTCTGTCTGTTCTAAATATTCCAGATAATATAAATATCCTTTCTGCATACTATAATTTGACGCGTCAATATCTCCTGTGTGTATCAAATTTGTTTGGAATATATGTGTTATTATTCTATATCCCTGGTGTGTTAATTTTTTATCTATATCATTTACTATTGCTTGTGATTTTGATGCAAAGTCAAGATAGTTTATTATCTCATCTATGTATTTGGACGAACATTTTTTAAGTATGCTTAATATTTCCTTTCTGTTCATTTAATTATAGACGATATAAATTTCCACTATAATAAACTCAAATAATATAACTAATATTTAAAGTATTTAAAGTGATAATTTAAATATTAATATAATATGAGCACAGAAACTGAAGGCTATCGTTTACCTAATGCCACTACATTAACACATGCGGCTAAACTTTCGATTGTAGAGGATAAACCTTTATTATTAGATTATTGGACTAGCTCACTTGAGAAGACTGCTCTCATTGGTGTAAAGGATGGTGGAGAGAAGTTGCTGGTGAAAAGCGAAGACGAGTATACCAGTCCAGTTTCAAAAATCTTTAAGGTTCAGGATGAGTACATCGTTATGACCGAAAATTCAATTTATATAGTTGATGTCGCCATTCCGTCTAAGCGTATTTCTTCTTAAATAATACAAATTATAACATTATTGTCATGTTATAATTATAACATCGTTAGTTGTGTCTCTTTATTTACACCGTTGAATTCATCGTCGGTTTATAAAATCTCTCTAAGTTTTTCCGCGTCTCCATCTGAAATTGTATCTGGGAATAATACTTCGAAATTTACAATAAGGTTTCCTACGTGTTTTTCTCGTATCATTCCCAGATTTGGTATTACTTTTTTTTGTCCCGGTTTTATTATTGTTGCATTGATTTTATTATTAAATGTGAATACCTTCTTATTGATGTGCTTCAAATCAAATGAAAATCCACATAATGCTTCTTTTAATGTTATAGTTTTATTATATATTAGGTCCAGTCCGTTTCGTTTGAACACACCATCGTTTTTAATTTTGATATTTACTTTCACATCACCTTTTATATTTTCACTTATTTGATGTCCTTGGTTTCTTAATAGCACCATTTCATTCTCATCAATTCCCTGAGGAAGATTTATATAGAGAGTCTGTATTTCTTCAATCTCAATGCCATTATTTAGTGTCCATTTATTGATTTGGATTGGAAAACTCCCACCATTATATGATTGCTCCATTGTTAATTCTATATTGCGAATTATCGGTGGGGGTTTATTCAATTGTTGAGCAAAATGACCGGAAAACCCAGGATGTACACCGCCTCTTTGGAATACCCGAACATTTGGCATACCATTCATACCTGACATAAATGCATTGAATATATCATTTAAATCTCCAAATTCGGCACCTTCACCCGCAAAGTGGTTTCCTATGCCTTTTAATTGTAAGTCATATTCAGAACGTGTTTGTTTATCTGCTAAAATTTCATGCGCATCGTTTATTTTCTGGAATTTTCCAATGGCATCATCCGTCGCATTTCTGTCAGGATGATATTGTAATGATAGGCGACGATATGCCTTTTTTATTTCGTCACAGGTTGCAGTTTGTTCAACTCCGAGCACTTCGTAGTGATTTGACATTATATATATATGATTACTACTGATGTATTTATATTTCCTTTTTATTGAATAATATATAAATAGTTCGTTATATTCTATATATCTAAACTATGAGAATTCCTATATCTATCAAATACCGACCTTATTATGTATCAGATTTTAACATGAATGAGCGGTTCTTGAATGTTTATAATATATTAAGTAAAATAGACGATTTAAATATATTATTTGTCGGTGGGGAAAATTCGGGGAAAACTAGTTTGCTTTACGCGACCATTCGCGATTATTATAAATTGACAAGGGATGACGCATTACCTAATGCGGAAATTATGTTTATCAATAATTTGAAGGAACAGGGCATTAACTACTTCAGAAGTGAGTTGATGACTTTTTGTAAATCAAAATGTTCAATACACGGTAAAAAGAAACTTGTCATATTTGATGATATGGATTCAATTAATGAACATAGTCAACAAGTATTCCGCAATTATATTGACAAATATAAGTCAAATGTTAATTTTATAGGCGTTTGTTCAAATATACAAAAAATTATTGAAACACTTCAATCTAGATTACATATTATGAAAATTCATTCGCTTGATAAATCACAGATTAGAGATATAATGTGTCGCATTGTAAAAGAAGAAAAAATTTACATTGATGATGAATCTATAGAATACATACTAGGTGTTTCGGATGATAATATTAGAAATGTTATTAATAATATTGAAAAGATATATATATGCGGTTCTAGTCCAAAAAAACCTATTAATATTGAATCTTGTAAACTAATATGTTCGAATATATCATATAATAAACTTGATATTTTTTTAACACACGTCAAGGAGGGGCAACTTGAAGACGCAATTGATGTTTTATACTCAATACACGATGATGGTTATTCTGTTATTGATATATTAGATTATTTTTTTAGTTTTTTAAAGATTACAAATAACTTGGATGAAAAACTTAAGTATTTGATTATACCTGTTATATGCAAGTATATTACCATTTTCAATACCATTCACGAAAATAAAATAGAACTTGCTTTGTTCACACGTGACATTATATTATTGATGGAATAAAAAATAATATAAACACATTTTATTCGTATATATAATGGACAGTAGTAGTTTATTAATTACAAGTGAAAACACGGATAGTGTTGTTATGTCGGTTATTAAACAATTCAAGGGTCGCGCGGATTTCGGTATGCAAAAATATGGAACGAATATGGACCGTCAAGACCTATCTGTGTTAGATTGGATACAACACGCACAAGAAGAACATATGGATGCGATTCTCTATCTTGAAAAGTTAAAGCAACTTGAAGTAGAACGACAGAAAAAATAAATTCAATGTGTATATATATTACCAGTTATATACATATAAAATAATTGACGGTATATAAAAATGTGTGTATATATAAAATATAAAATGAGTAATAATCAGTTATTCAGGACAAATATTAAGAATGAAGTTCTCTTTGAATTACTTGATAAAATTTGTCAAAAGAAAGATAGACATTATTATCTTGACCAAAATGCGTTTAGGAAGATGTTATTTCACGGATATGATAAAGAATTTTGTAATTCTATAAAGGAACATTACTATTCGTCAAAACAGTTTTATGTAACTAGAACCATGACGTATAAGTCATTTACAAATATTGTTAGACAGATATGTAAACACAATAATATTATGTTCAATTCTTCTATACGCTACAACGATTCTAAATATACTATTGAATTTTACATATATATATAAGTGGTAATAAGTATATGACACTTATTCGTATATAAAAAAAATAGCATATAATATTATACTAATATGATTACTCATCAAAATATTAAACATTATGCATTTGCTATAACTTTAGTTATGCTTGCCAGTTATGTTGGTAATAAGTTTAAGCAGAATTTTACAGATAACACAAATGATGAGCATAAATTGATACGTAAATATCTGCTCAATGATACGCCTCTTTATGGATTCAATAAACCCAAAATTTGGATTCATACAAAGTATGATATAAATGCGCGTAATTGGAAGTCGTTTGGTTCTCGCAGTTCAAAGGAGTTAAATCAACCCTACCTCCATTTTTCTATTCAATCTATTATAGACCATTGTAGTAATGATTTTCATATTTGTTTGATAGATGACCATACATTTAGTAAGTTGATTCCCGGTTGGGATGTTGATGTTTCTGCTTTACCTGAACCTATCAAATCGCAATATAGACAAATCGCATTACTTACATTAATTAATTCTTATGGTGGGATTATTGTCCCAAATTCTTTTGTATGTACAAACACACTCAAACCACTGCAAGAACAAATTACAAATAACGGGGTTCCTTTCGTATGCGAACGCATTAATCGTATAATCACAATGACGAAAAACGAGGAGTTCACGCCTGATACTTATTTTATGGGTTGTGAGAAAAACGATGCAACCATCGCTGGTTTAATTGATATTCTATCAACTCGTGTAAAAAATAATCATCACTCTAATGAACCATTCATTACCGGATTTATAAACTTATGGTGTGAAAAACAAATCGCTGATAATAAAATGACTTTGGTTAGTGGTAATAAAATAGGTATTAAGGACTGTAAAAATAAACATATCATTATTGACGACCTGATGGAGGATAAATATCTGGACCTACATAAGGATTGCTTGGGTGTTTATATACCTTCAGACGAGATGCTTTCGCGTAATAAATTTTCTTGGTTTGCGGTTTTAACCAGGAATCAAATAGTGAAATCTAAATTGGCCATAACATATGTTATTCAATCATCTATGGTTGATTCCAATGATATGTATACAAATAAAACTTCTCAATACACCAGTGAGGTTACGATATAATGAATTAATAATTTCTATTAAAGTTATATAGAAATTATTTGAATTTACATATAATGTCTTCCAATAATCTTTCAAATTCTATAAAACAGTTACAAACGCTTGATAAACTTTATGCTAATGATACTTTTATGCACGATAAGTTACATTCCTATATTAAAAATAACTTACCAAATATTATGAATAATATCAAAAATTTAAACAATGAACGCATTTCACGGAATAATGAATTGAATTTGGAATTTAACACTTTTATTGGAAAGTATTTAAATGAAAACAAATACTTCTATGTTTCCGCGACAGAGAAGTTTTATATTTATGATGGCGTTAATTATAAAGTTACCAATGAAGATTCTATTTTGCATCATATATTAACCACTATTACTAAGGAGCGGAACTTACTCGCATGGAAATATAAGACGAAGGTCACTCTTATGAAAACTATTAAAGAGAATTCTTTATTTGATAACGTTCCTGAATCTGTAACTATACAAAACGTCATTAATGCGCTGTATCCTGCTATATTTCCAACGAAATATGCGGCCAAATATTTTCTAATTGTTATTGGTGATAATATACTTAAAAAAAATAACCAGCATATACACTATGTTCCTTTGTACTCAAAAACTTTTATTCGCGATTTGAATAATTTATCACAAGATATGATCGGTCATTCAAATACTAATACTTTTAAATTGAAATACCACGAAGACCACGATTATAGTAATTGTCGTATTATGAATATACACGAAACTGTTAAATATGAAAACATATGGAAGCGCATTATAAACGAAAGTGGGATTGACTTAATATGTGTATCACTTCATTATTCCAGTCGTTTCGGTAATGCCGATTCATTTCTATCATCTCACACGGAAAATTTTGAGAACCAAATTCATTATTTGAAAAATAATTCAAAAACGGACATTATTAATTCGTTCGCCAAAGAGTATTTCACTGAAATTACAGACAACACACGAGAGACCAATGTAACTGAATGGAAGGATATTTATTTTCTATGGAATCACTTTCTTAATAAACATAGACTACCCAGCATCATGTATCAAAGTGAGTTTTCTAACTTATTCACGACTACTTTCAACGATAATTACCACGCAACTAATAAGAATTTTTTCGGTCTGTTCAGTAAATTTTTACCATCGGCACAATCTTTTGTTACCTTCTGGAATCAAACTATGGTTGAGAACCCATATGAAAATTTCCTTGAAATTGATGAAATTCGTGAAATCTTTAAACTTTGGAATAAAACGAATGATAATTTAAGTAATCAGCAAATTATTGATATTATTAGTTACTTCTTTCCTGATGTATGTATTGAGAATGATAAACACATTCACGAATTTGTTTGTTCCCTTTGGAATAAAGGAACACAGATTGAACTTATCATGGAAAATTATAAAAAATACTATATAAAAAATGCTCTTGATGGTGATAAAACTATTCACGACGCATATATTTTCTACTTCAATTATGTTAATACAACTATACACACCTCTCCGTATGATAGTTTAATTGTAGATAAATCTTATTTTGAAATGTATGTGACGAAATACCTCAGTCCGTATATTGATAATAATTATATTTCCAACGTTTGGTTTAGTGAATAATAATAATGTTATTTTTTTTATTACATTATTATTCCATTATTCCTGAATTCTTTGTTATATTTTCCATTACCTTACTAAATGCTGTCTCTCGCGGAGGGGTTGGTATCAAATTTCGCTGGATAATGAGACATTTCTTGGAAAAATCAGATTCCATATCAGCAAATTCTTCTGCTTGAATCACCTTTTCATTTATTAGAGTCCTCATAGTACTCCTTGTTACTTCTTGAATTCCTTTCAATAGTATATCTTGAGAACCTTCTTTATCCCATTCGTCATTTTCTTTAATATAGAGTGTTTTGCGTTTTTTATCAGTACAATGAATGGGTCTTTTATTGGTGCCCAATTCTTTTAAATTCTCAATAAAAAGCTTAGAAATCCCTTTAACATATCCACATTCTGCCTGGTTCTCTATATCTTCAAAAGAAACTTGGATTTGTTTTATGAAATCAGAAAAGTTGAGTGCATCTTTACAATCCTCGTTTAAAAAAACCTGTAAGTTGAATTGGTTGTTATTATTATTCGTAGTTGTGTTATTATTTCCGATTTTGGGAATAAGTTCCCGTATTGTATCGGCTTGTTCTTTAATTAAGACTGCTTGTTCTTTATTTTGCATAACAATTTCTTTATTTTGTGCAACCAACAAGTCCATAATCTCCTTATTTTGTGTAATAAAGTCCATCATAGAAGGTTTTTCTTCTGGGTTCTCAACAGTGACAATGGAATTTTGAATCAAAGAACAAGTCCTTTTATGTTTAGATAAAGATGAACGATGTTTATAAGAATTTCCGCAATTGCAGTAAAATGATTTGTCGTTTTTTGTCGTTTTTGTGTTAGCATTTGTGTTAGCATTTGTTAGTCTTTTATGTTTTGCTGTTGATAAATGTCTTATATAATCACAATTATTACTGCATTTAAAGTTACAACTGTCGCATATAAAACCACCTTCGTTTTCTGTCGTTTTTATGTTAGTCATCGTTAGTCTATAATAGACTAACAATATAAAACGACTAAATGAAACGTATTATTTTTCTAAAAAAGTTATGCTAACAAAAAAAACATAGAAAAACACGATTTACTGCATTATGCTTTGAACCCGTTTTTCAGAAAAGTCGTTGGAAAAGTATTCTCAGAAAAATGAAAATTGGACAATTATTTTTGTCCACTTTTCAGAAAATCATAGAAGAATCCAAATCGGGGTTTCTGAGATTATTCTATTATTCCCGAATTCTTTGTTATATTTTCCATTACCTTACTAAATGCCGTCTCTCGCGGAGCGGTTGGTATCAAATTTCGCTGTATTACCAGACATTTCTTAGAGAATTCTGATTCCATATCAGCGAATTCTTCTGCTTGAATCACCTTTTCATTTATTAGAGTTCTCATAGTACTCCTTGTTACTTCTTGAATTCCTTTTAAGAGTATATCTTGAGAACCTTCTTTATCCCATTCATTATTTTCTTTAATATAGAGGGTCTTTCGCTTTTTATCAGTACAATGAATCGGTCTTTTATGGGTGCCCAATTCTTTTAAATTCTCAATAAAAAGCTTGGAAATACCTTTAACATATCCACTTTCTGCTTGGTTCTCTATATCTTCAAAAGAAACTTGAATTTGTTTTATGAAATCCGAAAAGTTAATAGCGTCTTTACAATCCTCGTTTAAAAAGACTTGTAGGTTGAACTGGTTGTTATTATTATTCGTAGTTGTGTTATTATTTCCTATTTTTGGAACTATATCCTGTACTGTTTTTGTTAATTGATTCACTGTTTTGGATTGTTCTTGTATAATATTCATTAATTCTTCATTTTTCGTTATCAAATTTAATATCATTTCCTCATTCTTTTTATTAGGATCCGCAACAATTTCGCAACAATATGCGTTATCGGCAACAATTGTATTTTTAACACATATGCGTTTATGTCTCCATAAACCACTGCGTGACGCATACAATTTATCGCAAATTTCACATTTATTATTATTACTCTCGTTTTTCTCGTCGTTTTTTTTTTGGTGGTCTATAAAATATTGGTTTCTTTTATGTTTGGTAGTATTTATATGACGATTTATGTCGCACTCATATACGCTGTTGAATTTACATATTTTACATTCATACAAGTTTCTCGTTTTTCTCGTTTTTTGTGTTGCCATTTGTTGCTAAAATATCTGGACATAAAATAAATTTTCATTGAACACATAAAAACAAAAAAAAAATTATGGTAACAAATAAAATAAATAAAAACACGATTTACTGCATTATGCTTTGAACCCGTTTTTTACGTTTACTTATAAAAAGTCGTTGGAAAAGTATTCTCAGAAAAATGAAAATTGGACAATTATAAATGTCCACTTTTCAAAAAATCATAGAAGAATCCAAATCGGGTTTTTTTGGGTTCTCAATATTCAGTCTTTTCGCTGCTTAATTTCCATTCGTTGAATGCTTCCTGTGCAACATCGGTGGTAATATTATAAAAAGGAATAATTCTTTCTCCTATGGGTCTGTCTAATTCATCATAAATAAAGGAATCATCAAAACCAATATTTTTGGCGTCAGTCTTTGTATTTGAATAATATACTTTATCCAAGTGGGCCCAATATATAGCACCCAAGCACATGGGACAAGGTTCGCAACTGGTATAAAGTGTGTTTCCAGACAAGTCAAAAGTATTTAATATTCGACAAGCTTTACGGATTGTGTTAACTTCTGCGTGTGCAGTGGGGTCATTTGTAGTAGTGACAGAATTACCACATTCTGCGACGATTTGACCTGTTTCGGTATTGGCGATTACAGCCCCAAATGGACCACCTAAACCATTTATAACATTAACCTTACTAATAATACCAGCGCGTTCAATGTGTCGCTGTTCCATATAAACATATATTTGGGTATATGTTTATATAATTCAATTGTATAATATATTTGAAATCATATTATTCCAACAATTGCTGCTATGAACGTTTCTCTGGTACCATTCAAAACAATTTTGCGACATAATATTCCATTTATCTTCCGTCATATTTTGAAGTTTATGTGTTAAATCGTCAGGCGAAGAAACGAATAAATAATGTATATTTTCAACCAACGGTTCCATATAAGAAGTCGTAGTAACGCCCTCGGTAACCAGTGGAATAACACCAAAAGCCATTAGTTCAACCTCCCGGTGGCACTTAGAACCATAACCGCGCAGACATAAACCATACTTTGATTGTCTTATTTTCATTAAGTATTCTTTATGTGTAAATAAGTGGGTTTTTCCTTGAGTGCAATGATATTCAGTAATTACATCAGACCAATTCTTATTACTTCTATATTTATTTTGAACGGAGTTTTCAATATTTCCAATGAATATACTATCAATAGTGCGTTCTTGGAAATTTAATATAGATTCATTTTTAAGAATATGTTCAAGAATCATAGGTTTCCTTGCCCAAAAAATCCAGGGTTTAATATTTAAATGTTCTACATTCTGCTTAATTAATTTACCTTCGGTATTAATATCTCCATTTCCGAGAAGAAGTAATGACGCTTTATTTAATTCGTTGTTACACCATTCGGTAGTTGGTCTATCATACATAAGAATATTAGGTTGAATCCAACAATGGATAGAATCATTTGTTAAATGGATATCGATATCATTGGTTCTGGCTTTCAATAATATCATAAGTTCCCGAAAACTATCATTTGAATGAAAACCTAGACCAGAAATGGGTTGTTTTGGTAATCTCAATATCCATTTATTATGAATAACCCTGTAAATAATTAATAATATCTTATACATATTTGCGTTTGTGAAATGTTCAATGAATAAATGATTGAATTTATCAAAACGTTGATCTAAAAAATGGGTATGTATAAATTTCAAAGGTTTATTTTTATAATAGACCTTATCATTTGGTTTATATGAAATGTTTGTAGGAAAATTAAATGCGCCTTCATTTGATAATTGCATACGCCAACCCTGAACATTATAATTTTCACCGAATTCGAAATAAGAAAAATATTTTACAAGATCTTCAATAGAAGCTTGGTCGTAATATCTTGATGTCTTAGTAAAATCGATCCATTTATCAGCAACATTAATATTTTTAGTCCATAACATACCACCATTATAATAACCATATTTATCTGTAATATCTTTACGCATATAATGAGGAGATACACCAATATCCTTTGATTGGTCAATATCATTAATTTCATCAGTTATTATAATATCGCTATCTAACAAAAGTGTATCGTCGGAATGAAGCAAAGCACGTTTAATAATGTGTGCTTTAGACATTTGAAAATCGCTCCATACACCATTTTTTTCCATAATTTCTCTATTCATTCCGTCGTATTTATCTAATTCAATAATCCAAACTATATTTAGTTTTGGTTGTGGAGTAAGATGTAAAATGATATCTTTTGTTTTTGTGTCGGTTAAAATATATATAGTTTCGTCTCTGTGAAACAACGACAAAGATAATAATAGTCCAGTTAACTCAAAAGCACAATTAGATGTGCACATAGTAGAAAAGCTACTAGGTTTTATCATATTAAAATAAATATAGTTATTTGTTTAGATACTTTTCAATTAAAATCTTATGTTTCAAAGCCAGATTTCTCGCTTTTGTTCTAATAAGTGAAGTATTATGACTCATATTAAACACATACAATGGATCATTATTAATGATGTATCTTGGTTTTCCTCCGTCGTTCGTACAGTAATGATTTTTCAACGGAAAAAACATAGTCGGCGAATAGAGATGATTATACCAATCGTCACACCCCCAATTAATAATTTCCTCTGGAAAAAACCATCCAAATATTTCCATATGTTCTCGCGAAACAAAAGCCTGTGTCAGTATTAGATTATTATTATTGATCGGTCCAGTCAATCCAATATTTTTGTTCGCCTTCAATTTCAAAATACAGTCATTTACCCAACATTTTGTATGAAAAACAATATCATCTCCACATTGATAAAAGTAATCACAACCATCTTCGTATGATTGTTTAAAAAGGACATTCCACATCTTGGTGACGTGCCCCTTTGCGATATTCTCAAATTTTATAAATACGAAAGATACATTTTTGAACACCAGAGAATAGCGTTTTAACACATCTTGCTGTGTTACATCTGCAAAAATCCGGTCATCACTATCATAACCAATATAAAAAACATATTCGTGCTCTTTATCTTGTGTGAGTAGAAAGTGCTTGACCGATAAATTATTCAAATACGTATCTTTCATAGTATTCCAGGAATCGCGTTCCTTTGACGTGCACGGGATTAACAACGCGATTTTATGACTAGTCATTTAGATAATATATTGTGTATTATCTAAATAAGTTATTACAAAAACACTTATTTTCTTTGTTTACGTGTGCGTTTATTTTGCTTCTGGCGAGTATATTTAGAACGACGTTTATTCTTATTTGATTTACCACCTTTTTTTTGCTTATGTTGCTTGGTCTTGTTTTTACGTTTACCACCAACCGTAGTAGCGTGATATCCCCAAGGACTATGATTTACTCCGTGTCCTTTAGTATCAGACAAAGCGGCATTATCGGCATTTAATTCAAGCGCGGTCATATATATATTCAATAGAAAATATCTAAATACTATATAAATATGAAAATCAACCCGATATGGTCAATATGTGTAATAACCCGCGCGTGTTTAGCATATATAGTATATAGGTTTGGAAATATGAACAAACATATAAGGTATGGTTTAATCGCACTATTATTATTTATAGGATTACCGTTTTTTTATAATGGTTATTATGGTTCAAATAATGAAACGCAGTTTGCACCTGTTTTTTGGCATGATACAAGATATATACACGGTTCATTATACACTTTGTCTGCGTTGTATTTAATAGCTGGTAATCTTATTAATTCATCAATATTAATAATGACGGATTTACTATTTTCAATACTATATCGTATAATGACGGATCAATAGTTTATTATCGGTTTAACACCAATTTTGATATATGAATTAGCCCGACATTCGTGTCTCGTACAAGTTTTCTGGGAATCCACCTTTTAAATTTTTGTTTATACTCGCATTCAAAGATCATCTCTTTATCAAGGTCTACATTTTTATCAATATCTGTGTTTTGGAAATCACATTCATCTTCACTTTCCTCTATAAAATCCAAATTTTGGTTCTCCTTTACCGTTCTGAAGTGTGAATTCATATAAACACTGGTATTATAATTTGGTATATACGCCGTATTATAATATACTCGCTTACCATTATTATCGGTAGCATATAATCTATATATATCACACTGTAAATCTGGTTTTATTGCGAAGATTGCTCGCGCACCATTACGCATGCTATTATAATCAATACGTAAAACATTATTAGATTTTATGGGTTTGACGTCAATCTTCTTTTTCTCTATAACAGGTCGTTTATTAATGGTTACATTTATGAATGGCATCACATCATTCAACACACGATATTGAATATGGTGTATATTATAAGGAATCGTTAATTTAATATCTTCAGGAACTACGTCGTCACCGCAATTTGTAGAGCGCCAACACACAGGCATAGATATAGTCATATTTTGCTTAGTATTTGTAATATCACTTGACAGAAGTTGATTCAAGTAAATGAGTTTTTCGCCCGATACAAGTCCTTTCAAATTCGTCCCCTTATAATAATATATATCCTCTACCAGGAATGCGTCGGTTTCTTGTAAATATACTCCATACAACAGTGTGCCGTGAGTAACATTACTATTATATATATGATTGAGTTTGGTACATTTTAATACACGACCATCTTTATTCATATCAATTAAGAAAACACCATCACCTCCCTTATAGAATGTATACCATAAATAGGACTTCTTACCGGTTGGAATGGCCATTGCGAAATCATATTGTTCGGGAACTTTCTTATGTGATAATGTTTCATAAGAAGGTTCAAAATCGGGAAACCTGGAAATAAGTTGAGATAGGTTATATCTGGTTATATTGTTATCTTCAGGCATCTAGGTAATATACCAATGAAGTTTTTATGTTATTTAAAAATCAATTTTGTTTAGTTTACCGTATTCATAAATTCAGATAACTCGCTCTCCATATCATTCTCTAATAGACTAGTATCGTCTAAATCAATGGGTTTATTTTTAATAGTATTCAATTCGTTTATTAATTCATCGTATTTTTTTGACTGAAAAACGCCAACATGCTCGGTTTCTTCCTTCGTAAGATAGTGTTTCAAATGATAAAATCCCCTATGCACGATAAAAATTATAAGTAATGAAATTAATATGGTATAAATTACCGATGACATTTCTATATAATACGGAAAAATTTCTATATTCAATTAAACGATTTCTATGAAAATGCGTTCATTAACCCTTATGTATTTATACATTTATACTTCCTAAATATGATAAAATTCGCGATTCCAATCACGATAGACAAAACGGATAAAGGTAATGTCTAAACAGGCGAATAATTCTTATCAGTCAATGTCCGATAAACAGATGAACACCTATCGCCAATATATAATAAAAAAATATATTTAAACGTAAAACACAATTAAAGGTAGATATGCCAGTCGTAATAATCGTAGAAAAGAACGGAACACTAAAAGAGCATAATATTAAAGGTGATTTAAATCCGGATGAATTTTATAAAATAGCAAAATTCAAAAACGCAACGGACTTTGAAAACGAGGCATCTTGGGAGGTAGATGTCATGGATAAAACATATAATATTTCTCTATTTGCGAAACCAACTGGACGTGCTGGTCAAGAAAATAAGTATGAATTACCTCCACCAGTAGACGAAATATTGTATTTCGGTAGATGTTTATTGGTAAATGAAGACGGTTCCGATTTAACAATCAATACTTGGAATCTAATATATGAAGCACTATTTGGTGGATTTGACGACATAGGAGACGAAGACAGTGATGAAGAAGAAGAAGATTTAACCGGTGTCACATTAACAACTACAGGATATATGAAGGATAGTTTTATTACAGATGACGGTGAGATTGATAGTAGTGATGAGAACTACGTAGAGAATACGGTAGAAATTATAGAAGGGAATAGAGCTCGTGTAAGTTTACGAAAAATAAGCAAAGAAGACATGGAAACAGAAAGTGACGGAAACGATAGTGATTTTTTTGTATGCACAGATGAATTAGAAGAGGAAGAGTATGAGTAAAATTGAATATTAATATAAAGATACTATTATTATTATAATATAGACTATTATGACAATAACGATAACAGACCCCACTACATTCCGAGAAAATATCAGGAATAAATTAAAAGACAAACTCGCAACAACGAATGACGCATTGGTCCGCAACACCGAAAAGTCAGTATTCAATTACGCGATAAAAGAATGCCGTAATAAGAAGATAATATGTAAGTGGGATAAATCGTCGTTTGTAACAATTTATATTGACCGATTGAGGACAGTGATTGCGAATTTAAATTGTAATGATATACTGGAAATGCTTCAAAATGGTAAACTGTCACCGAGCGAATATGTCTTCATGTCCCACCAAGAAATAAACCCAGAGAGATGGGAAGAAGCAATTAAGAAAAAAACGATTAAGGACGATAATAAGTTCAATGTGAAACTAGAAGCATCTACTGATCTATTCACTTGTCCCCGTGCTACTTGTAAATCCAAGAAATGTACTTATTATGAATTACAAACGCGTTCAGCGGATGAACCAATGACAATTTTCGTAACGTGTCTCGAATGCGGAAAGAACTTCAAGAAGTCATAATGGACAATCCTTTACGAAACATCATACTACTACTATGTGTTGTATTATTACAAATATCTTGAATACTTTCTCTACACAAATTCTCGTTTTCAAAATACATAATATTACTAACAAAAGAATTACATTTTTTATAAATTAATTTCGCACAAGATGAACAGAATTTACTATTACCGACAAACCCGCACCTGCTAAAACGCACCGAAATTATAGTCTTTGGACCACGCCATTCGCTCGTTGTTAATTTTGATTTGGTCCGTTCTATGTTCGCCAATAATTCCTGTTCAGCGTGAAGTTTATTTCTCACTTTTTCTATACCTGGGCGATGGATGCGTTTTTCTTCGCCATAAGCAAGTAATTTTTTGGTGCGATCATTTCGCAGAAATGCCCAATGAGTCCGTGGTGGTCCACTATGGTCAATATATTTAATCTTGTTTGGTAATTCAAAACCGATAGTATTTTCAAAATCCTCGTAGTTCATTATTATTATTATTATTATTATTATTATTATTATTATTATTATTATTATTATTATTATTATGAATGTTAACGTTATTATTATATCAATTTTACATACATAAAGAAATGATTGTATATTTATATGGTGCGTAAAATCTCAGCCTTTATAGCTCAGTTGGTAGAGCGTTGCACTTGTAATGCAAAGGTCGGTAGTTCAATTCTGCCTGGAGGCAAATAATAATGTGTATTTTCACATCATTATTTAATAAGAGATAGAGAGAACCAAGGAACACAAACAAGATAAAAATCATAGTTATAGTCAATTTCTCCGGTTTGTTCAACAGAAATTGAATATAATATAAATAATAATTTTAAAAACAAAGTAAAATATTTCGCGTCAAAAACTTTTTTTCTGTGTGATACACCCACTGCCGATGCGAATAATATAAGAGATAATTGCATTATATATACCGAATATAACATCAATATAAGGGAATTAATCATTTCACACAAAATTAGAGTACGTGTTCGTATAGGCATCACTTGTGCATCATCACCTTCCAACGAGGTATAATCTCCCATGACAACGATAGTAGAAAAATTACTTTCTGGTGAAATCTGTGTAACCTGAGCGTTTGATATTATTTCACGTTGTTGTCTAATATGATGTTGGTACCTTTGGAATTCTAAATTTTCAATAAGACTAGAACTGGTCATATCTGCGATTATTAATTCATCGTCTTGTGTTATATCAATGCTATAATTCGGAACGTTTATAATAAAATTACATAATGGACAAATTGACCTATGAAGTGACCACTCATGAATACACGTGTGATGAAAAGTATGTGAGCAATCAGTTACATACTTATCTGTTATGATTGGGTAAAAACATATGGAACAATCGTCTAAATTATTTGATATGTCAGCGAATGTAACCATTTTACCTATATTTATATTTATCCATATAAAAACATATAATAATTACCACAGTAAATATACATTTCCATATGGTAGGGATAATTAATCCAACTGTTCGAGGTCGGAAAATTTCCAGTATTCAGAACCACCATTGGGTAATGGTCGGCGAATTATATACGGTATCTTTTTCTGTTTAAATTCACTCATCGCAATCAAATAAGAGTCTATAATATTATCTTTCACTTCAACAAACGGTGTAGCACCTGACTCTATTTGGGTCGCACGATTACCTAGTATATTTGCTATCTCATAACGGGTTAAGAATGGCAATGTCGTATGTAAAGGGTCAATTATTGTACCGTTTGTGTTCCTAACGACCTTACACATAACTGCTATTTCTTCGGCATTATGACTTTTTAATTCGTGGTGATTATTTGCTATAATATCACTTGACATTTCAGCATTTATCTTCTGTAAATAATTCTCATCGTCAGAAACATCGTCATCATCGTCAGAATCTGTCATATTATCCTCCATTTCGCGACCATCATTTGTAACCATTATTTTATTAACATCTTCTCCGTCTTCTCCATCTTCTCCATCTTCTCCGTCTTCTCCATCTTCTTCGTCTTCTTCGTCTTCTTCGTCTAATATATCATTATTATCATCAATTGGTTCATCGTCTTCATCACCGCTCTCGTCTACTACTACAGATTCATCATCGTCAGAATCATTTATATCGTCGTCCTCTTCCCCTATAATTGGGTCGTCTTCTTCGTTTTTGCTCATTTGTATATTATAAGAGAGTATTATTTCTAAATTTTTTTAGAGACAAATAATAATCAATTTTATGAATTCCAACTACTGTCGCAACACTGACATATATAAATATATTTAAGGTTTGAGTTGTCATATCTCATATAAATGACGTCTTGCTCATTCTTTTCGCCCTCTTTATTCGTTTTACACTTGGTGTTCGGACAACGCATATTTGTAATCCGAGGCAGAGTTGGGTCCATTTTCGTAAATTCATTTACAGTTTTGACATTTTTCATAGAAGAACCGTTGAAATGCGTATCTAAAACACACATACCTTCGTTGGATACCGATGTGTCTACGTCTCCACAGTTTCTACAACTATATGTGAGTGTATTCTCGTCGTCTTCGCTAATAGATATATAATACATGTTGTCGCATTTATTACAAAATTTCATTATGCTTGTTTTAATATAATTATATTTATTTTCTATATTTCAATTTTAAGAAAGATTATATTACTAAACGGTGTAAAATGCGAAATGCAATGAAATAAATTATAATAATTCCTTATATATAACACAGACATTATATAGTTAATTTTTTTGTTATGCTTAAACATACGGGTTAAATCTATAAAACTCAATATTATGCTTACGAATTACTTTATTTGTACGTATAATATGTCTGCATATACAATCGTGTTCTTATTCCAACCCCGACATATTATAAAATTGAAATCTTGAAAAAAATATAATAAACGTTATATTATACAATACATTAATGAATGGTTCTAATGCCGATTCCAGTAATAAGTCAACGAAAAAAAAGAACAATACCAGGAATGGTTACAAGAATTATCAGGATTTCATAGGAGCACATTCTATGTCAAAGGATGATATTAGAGAAGTCACTAACACCCGCATTAACGGTGGTAAATTTCATATTCCCGATGACGAATACGAAGACTTCCTCAAGATGTATTATAATGATATTGTGAAACCCGGTTATAACGAACATTTAACTGAGAAACAGCGTGATACAGGTGGTCCTATCGTAATAGATTTAGATTTCAAATACGATTATAGTGTTAAAACAAAACAACACAACATAGATGTTATCCATACATTGGTGCTCGCATATTTAGATGAATTGAGTAAGATGTTCCAATTCAACGCGGATCAAGAGATTATGGTGTATATACAAGAGAAACCACACGTGAATAGCATTCAGGAGAAACAGATTACAAAGGATGGAGTTCATATATTATTTGGAATTCAAGCAGACCGTGTTCAGCAGAGCATCCTGAGAGACAATATTATCAAGGTAGCACCCGATATACTGAAAAGTTTACCACTTACAAACACAATAGAAGATGTATTCGACAAAGGAATCAGTGAGGGATATGTGAATTGGCAGTTGTTTGGTTCGTGTAAACCAGACCACGGTGTATATGGATTAACACATATTTATAAATTTGAATACGACCCCGACGACGGTGAATTTATTGAGACCAAAGAGAACCATAAGAAATTCGACTGGTTAAACAACTTCAAGAAACTCTCGGTTCGTTACAGAGATAATGCTAGTTTCTTTATGAGAACGGATTTCATAGCAGAGTACGAAAATGTGAAAAAAGATGGAGGTGGTAAACGTAATAAGATGAAACGGACCGTATCTAAAAGTGTAATTGAACTTCACAATATTTCTGATATTATGGATGCGCTTGAACAGTATAAGGAAAACCTCAAATCTACAGAATATGAACAACGCGAAACGATAGAATATGTGATGGCTCTACCCGTATCTTACTACGGTTCGGGTTCTTATTCAAAATGGATACGTGTTGGTTGGGCACTAGCGAATATAAATAAAGAACTATTTATTGCCTGGTTAGCATTCAGTGCTCAGTCCAGCGAATTTACGATGGACAGTGTATACGATTTGAGGACAATGTGGAGTAATTTTGAGAATAATAATAAGGATGGTCTTACTCAGAGGTCTATTTTATATTGGGTTCATCAGGATGCACCCGCGAAGTTTAAAGAGATACGCGATAAAAGTATCGATCATCATCTTGATTTGTCTATGCGTAATATGAATATGTTTTGTAAGAATAAAAACTTTGGATGTGGTGATACTGATATTGCCAAAATATTGAATATGATGTATAAGCAAGACTTCGCTTGTGCCAGTATCAAAGCAGATAAATGGTATCGGTTTTCAAATCATCGGTGGGTAGAAGATGAATGCGGCACTACTCTCAGGAAGGGTATATCTGGTGACTTGATGGATTTGTATCGTAAAAAGGCAGAAACAATTAACTATACTATATGTCACGGAAATCTACCAGAGGATCAAGCGAAGATACAAGAGAACCTATGTATTAAACTGGCTGATATTCTCACTCATCTGTCAAGTTCAACTCATAAGGATCATATATTGAAAGAGGCGAAGGAATTATTCTATGACGCCAATACTAAATTTATGGATTTACTCGATAGTAACCCGTATCTTATGTGTTTTAAAAATGGAGTTATTGATTTTAAGGAAAAAAACTTCCGCGCGGGTCGTGCCGAGGACTATTTGGAAAAGAGCACCAATATAAATTATGTTCCATTGGATAGGAAACGCGATGCTAAGGTGATAAACGAAATCAATGATTTTATGGCGAAACTATTCCCATTAGAAAAACTGCGTAATTATATGTGGGAGCATTTTGCGTCTATATTAATCGGGGTTAATCTAAACCAGAAACTTCATATGTATATCGGTGGTGGCGAGAATGGTAAATCTGTATTGACCGACCTTCTCTCACAGTGTCTCGGTGACTATAGTTCTACGGTTCCACTTTCACTCATTACACAAGCAAGACAGAAGCAAGGTCAGGCATCTCCTGATATCGTTTCTCTCAAAGGTCTTCGTTTGGCGCTGATGCAAGAACCATCAAAGGATGACCGTATTAATGATGGTGCCATGAAAGAACTCACAAGTTGTGTTGAACCCATTAAGGGTCGTAACCTATTCGCCACTTCCGTTACCTTCATTCCACAGTGTAAGATTGTTGTATGTTCTAATAATTTTATGAAGGTTAATAGTCAGGACCACGGCACTTGGCGCAGAATAGCAGTCGCCGATTTTATGTCTCTTTTCACAGACAAACCGGCAGATGAAGGTGATAATGAAAACCCATACCAGTATAAGAAGGACCCTACGTTGAAAGAGCGCTTTCCTGTATGGCGTGAGGTATTTATGGCGATGCTTGTTGAGAAAGCATTCGAATTAGATGGTAGAGTGAACTCTTGCGATTTGGTTGATAAGGCAAGCGATAGTTACCGTCAACGCGAGGACCATATTGCCGAGTTTATCGCCGAGAAGATTAGGAAGGATGCCGATGGACGACTTTCCAAAACCGAACTACAGAATGAATTCAGTTTATGGTATCGTAGCACATATGGTCGCGATGGTCCAAGTATCAAAGAGGTTCACGAATATTTGAATAAGAAGTTCAGTAAATGTAAAGACGGTTCTTGGTATGGTATAAAATATAGATATGACGAAGTGCGAGACGATGATGACGACGAAGACGACGACGACGTTGAATAATCTAATTAATATTATTATTATGTGTATAATAATATTACCATAAATGATGCGACTATTGGAGTTCCGCTTTTTTATAGATTTCACCCGTCATTAATGCGACCATATACATAACGGTTTCGTATAAATATATGAATAGCGGAGGGGCTATGTATGGATATGCTAGCATCGCGCCCAGTAAAATACCTTTTTGTTTTAATTTCATATCTTTATTTTTGAACAATGTGTAAGCAAACCAGAGAACCAAGAGACCATAAACGATAAATAAGCACGATTTTATATAATTTACTTTCTCTAAATTGAGTAATTCAAACTCGGCGCGACGACGCGTCGTTGAGTTTTTGTACGCTGTCTCTTCTTTTAATTCGTCTTCTTTTTCTTTCCTACCTTCTTCCCTACCTTCTTCCCTACCTTCTATCTTACCATGCACATAATTGCCCCGGTGGCGCGATTTTTGATGAGATTGCCATTGGTCAGTGCTATAATCAGATCTTATTCCCATGTTCTACTATATTATGAAATTAGATATAAAATTCATAATATAAATGATTATTTGCATTGTTGGTCAACCGAATTCCATTTCGTTGTCCCAGTGCATTCCGTAACACATTTTTGATCATCCGAATTCCACACGGTCACACCCGCAGTACAACAAGCAGCACCCTTACATAAATTACTATTACTAACACCGAGTAAATCACCAGATTTTATCGCGGCGGTATTACGCTTATCAAAATCTGCTGTACTTTCCGTTTTGGGTCCAGGTATATCTAACCGGTCAAAATTAATCTTTTCACGAGAACTTACATTAATATAAGTAATAAATGAATATATGATTACACTTGCGAATAATAGGATATGGAGTAATGTGTATACAGCATCGGGTAAAACGTTGAAAAATACACGCATATAACGCATTACTATTACCAAAGCAAAAACCATAACGACGGCTATAATTAGTTTTGTATATTCAGCTTGTCTTTTACGGTAACTCTCGTTCATCATTAATACACGCATTTGACCCTTTTGTGCCTCGTCTAGTTGACCCTTTTTAACAGCTAATCTGTCTAATTCGGATTGTAATATATTATTCACCTGTTTCTGTTTCGTTAATACTGCTGATACGGCGTCGTCTTTTGCTTTAACAGATGTTTGCAAGTCATTGAGGGCAGGCTTCGCCGTCGTATCACCAGTCCATGTAGAAGCGAAGATGTATTTATAGGCATTAAATAACATAGAACTATCGACATTAGTAGACATAATATGTATATAAATAATACACATATTAAAACAAAACTTAAAATATAATCTAAGAACTACTATTTCTCGCTAAAAGTATAGCTGTAATTATAAACGTAGCAGATGTGATGGAACCAATTGTGTATAATGTATTTTGTTGGTATAACATCTCTTTTAAATCTTCATCTATGGCGTCTATCTTTGCTCTTGGATCTATTTTACCATTGGTTTCTCTATCTTTATAGTAGTCTGTTCCGGATTTGTCAAATATAAACGGTATCAAAGTATTATTATCATCATATTCATCGTGTATTTTTAATGCGGCATCGGCGTTGTCCTTAGTGGTTGCGGTATAATCACCGTAATTACCAGTATCAATGTCGGTCGCCGTATGAATCGTTCCACCATAACCAGTTAGTTTGTGCAGCTTAGTTCTTATACTATCGGCATTGGAATTCATTTTAACGGTTTTTTCATTTATACGATCATTCTGTGCTTTCATATCATCCAATAACCCAAAGTCTCTCACAGCACTGGCGTAATCACCAGGTCCTGCGACTGGTACATTGTCCTCAAACGAGAAACCCTCAATCGTAGAATACCCCCTAAACTCATTATCATACCCTTTGAACCCTTCGCCTACTCCCGATTTCATTACACTTGCTATCTTCATGTGTATATTATTAAGAGATTTAATTAAAAAAATACGAATTTCGTTTATGTTCTCCGGAACTGAACTCAAAACATTATTATTAATGTACTTCGTATTATAGTTAACGTTGGTTTTAAACTCATCCATTGTGATGCTCTGGATGTTCTTGATATTCACATTATTATTTTCATCAAGCATTTCATCACCAACCAGTTTTTGTTTAATCGCGCGAATATAGCATAGATTTTTAGAACCTTTATTCGTGTCACATTCATCTATGATGACCTTTTCTATGTTAGCGTAAATTCTATGTTCGTATAATAATTTCGGTAATCCGTATGTTTTAATCTTGTATAAAATAAAAACGTTTTCAACAGTAGAACTTTTGGTTTTATGATAATGCTCTGTGTATTTAAAAGAATTACCATGCAAATCAGTAACTCCTGTGTTTCCACCCGTGTTCTTTGTATTATAGAATACTGTTGAATTATTCCACGTGGAACCCAATGTTAATCTATATTTTGAACTACTAATTTCTTGACCGGATTTCAAATTACTTAAATTATTATTGCTCGTATATCCACCGACAATATAACTCGCGTCAGTTTTTACACGATTGGTAAATATAACATCCTTATTCATCTTGACGTTCCCATTTCCATCCATTATAATGCGTCTTTCATTTATATTATTACTCTTATCGCCTAAAATATAATTATACGGATCCATATTATTCGCAGTGTATTTAAGTATTCCATTACCTTGACTATCAATCATTAATTCTTCTATCTTTATGGCTTCCTTGTCGTGCTTGATAGAATAACTGAGTTCCAAACGTTGGTTCTTAATATTTGTATTATTATTACATTCACCGGCACTTGAATTAAATAATGCAGGGGTTATATTAGATAGAATGCTACTCGGTAATGTAAATGTATGGTCTTCAATAACATCAACTGTCTTTTTATAATCAGCACTGGTATATTTCAAAAATACACTTTCTGAATTACAATTATGAATGGAATTATCATGACTTATTTCAAAATTCGCATCAACATCAGAATTATTACATGTATTTTTTACACCATATCCTTCTATGTTGCTTTTAAAACCTTCGTGATATGAACGACTCAACTGAGCAGCGTATTTATTAGCATTTTTCTTATCACGATTAGCATTGTCGCGTTCGCGACTGACTATACCGGCGTGGTATTTTGCTAGATTATTATATTTATGCGCATAAAAATTATGTATGCGTTTTTTTCTTTTTGTTTTTTGACGGAGAAATACACGAGGTCCGTTTTTTTTAAGCGTTCTCCTTTTTTTTTTTTTATATTTATTGATTGCTTTCTTACTTCTTCTCACCGCACTTTTTACTTTTTTTTTATATTTATTGATTGCTTTCCTACTTCTTCTCACCGCACTTTTTACTATGTTTTTATATTTATTGATTGCTTTCTTACTTCTTCTCACCTCGCTTTTTGCCGAGTTTTTCATTATTTTTGCTGAGTTTTTCATTATTTTTGCTTTGTTTTTCATTTTTTTTTTCCATTTTTTATATCGTTTACTTCTCAAACCTTCAACAATGCTTCCAAATCCTTCGTCATTGTCATCCGCATTGAAATCCGTAAAATTACCATTGGGTTCATAACCAACCAATTCATTATTTCCTGAACCCACAAATCCACATCTTACGCGTCTAGGAGTACTAAAGTATTTAGTCCGCCAGTTTTTTTTTTGTTTATAATATTTCATCATACTTTTTCGTTTGGAACAATTCTTCTTTTTAATCGCTTTAGATTTTGAACGACCCGCAGTATATGCGTTTTTATAATGGCGTCGTGTCCTATTATTATAATCATTTTTCTTCTCAAGGAGGTTTCCTCTATATGAATTTAACTTCCCTGTATATTTTTGCATAGTGTCATCTCGTTTTCTCCTCATTCTTTTCCATTCACTACTGGCATAATTATATTTCTTTTCACGGTTGATTATATCATCTATTTTACCCAATACCCTATTTTTATTCATTTTCGCTGCCCTCATGCGTTTTTTTCTATAATACTCACCATATTCCGAGTAATCTTTTATTTTACTGTTTAAATTTTTACTTGTAGAAACAAGGGTATCATAACCTTCTATATTACTCATTCCATCTTTTCTGTCTATTAAATCATCAACTTCTCCGAGAAGTTGATATTGAACAATTTGTTCATTCGCAGTAATAGCAACATTTTTTGCTACATTACACTTATTTTTTTTTTCTTGTAGTATGCGGTCACAATCACTTATTTTTTTCGCTACAGTTTTCTTACAATCTCCTTTTCCCGAGTTTATGGTATAATTTGATGGAATGAGAATATTATTTTTATCATTGAATGTTATATCACCGCCTTTGAAATCTATATTCATTTCCAAACCATCTTGTTCTAATTCAATTGTAGAAAAATCAGAACGCTTGACTGATTTTGTATTAAATTCTTCATCTGTAATGTCAAAAAGTGCCCATTGTATCTTACCTTCATTATTCTTAAATATAGAAAAGTAAGGCATTTTCTTTGTTTTATTGTATTGTGAAACACATTTATTACGGGCGTTGAGAATACACCACTTTGCCGAAGTTACTGGCCAAGAACGCGACGAAATCTCTTTTGGAGATATACCATTCATCAATCCGGGGTCTTCGCATTCGTGTTTTATTTCAAACCACGCGATAGGTTTATAAGATTCATCTATTTCCGTTTTTTTATCATGTAATTTTAATAAATAATTTCTATTTGCTATATGATTTTTCATATCCTGTTCGGACATATTTATTATTATATACTATAATAATAAATAAATTCTATTGTGTGAATGTATAATATACGAGTGAAGAAGCAACAACTGTCCACGCTAAACTAATGTAAATAGTTGAGTCCAGGTGCATTTGTTTTTCCGTGACGTGCGAATCTCCCAATTGGTTGAGTACCTTTACCTTATTATCCAATGTGTTTCGTAGGCGTTTTAATTTGCGGTCATTTTGTAATAGTGTCTCGTGGTCTCCACCGGTAATTTTGTCGGTATCTGTCGCTATTGATGTGCTGCTGGCAGCAGGATCACCATATGCATCACTCTTTTTATCACCACTAAACGCGACCCAACCACTATATAAATCTGAGTCTATTTTATTATTAGAACCACCCCCATCTTTCGTAGCATATTTATCCATTCTATGAATCACACGTTTTGCTTGCTCCAAACGGTCTGCTTCTAAATCAGCCATCAAATTTTTCACTGCTGTGTCTGCAGCATCTGCATCAGCTTCGGTATACCCTTCAGTTACAGGATAGGTCCAAAGTGTATCGCCCTTTCCATTTGTTTCACTCTTCAATTCCAACGTACCATATGCGGTCAATAATAATGATTGTGCGTCCTTTGTTTCCGTTACAGGAATATATTCAGCATCTTTTGATGTCTTAAATTGAAGAATACCATAATCATTCAATAACATAATTTTAGAACCAGAAGCATTCATCGTCCAATGATGTTTCCATTTACCATTCTCTTCCCGTTTACATTTCAACATACCATTACGGAGTTGTAACTTATAACTACCATCCTTACTCTTTAAATAACCAACATCATCCATATACTCACCGCGCTCCAATACGTGTGTGTTCTTTTTCATTGTATTTAAACCTTCAACTGACGGGTGCTTACAAGTACATAATGACGAAAATATAAGAAACCCTAAAATTATTAATACTATAGTGGTTTTTTGTTTCATAATTATATAAAGTAAAAAGAGAAATAAACCTTTTACTTTATGAAAAAATTTACTTTTTAGAATATTTGACAACCATAGCGAGGACAGCAATAGAACCAGCACCAATTGTAGCTGCTTCTATATAAGAGCGGTTAAACTTGTTTTTGATATTATTATGGTTCGCGGTGGTAACTGATTCGGGTAGAGGTTGTGGGTCAACCGTGAAAGCTTCGGGATGGTCATCGGCATCTCTTCTAAAGGTCTCAGTCTCCGTTTTCGTTGTAACCTTATCGCTATAATCTTTCCAAAACTGTGAAAACATTATATATATCTTAACAATTATATTTTCTATACACAAACGCGATAATATGAGGTTTCTAATGCGGTCGGACTATCTCTGGTAAATTTACAGATATCACCAGGTCGCATAGCAACTGCGAGTGCTTGCGGGTCAAAACGGCTAATTTCCGGTATTTGTGAATCTGAATGAACGCTATAACGTTTCTTGAAAGAAATCTTTTCATTTTCATCTAAAATATCTATCTTTGGTACGAGTTCGTGTTGAAGGATATTATATTGGAGTCGTTGAATATTATGTATAACCACGAAAACTCCACTTCTGTCGAATAAGTATTTTACCTTTGCTGTAATGGTGTCGTTTGGTTCATCATCAACAATAATAATAAGAGTGTCTTTATTCGTTAAAACATTATCAACCATGTATAAGTCCTCAATAATAGAATCTAGGTTTTGAGGTCTCAATTGCTTGAGGTCTAAATAGAACTTAATAAAAGACTTAGTCCCCGTTTCTTCGTTCTCGATAAGCATATCCAATTGTGAATTTTTATAAATCGTATCTATTTCATTAATACTAAACTCATTATATCCGGATGTATCATAACCCCTATATTCTGATAACGCAAGAATATTACGCCTAGCTTTATAAATACTTTGAATGCGATTAACAGATGTCATGATGCTTGTATATGTATTGTATATATATACAAGTTGTTTTATTTCAATTTTATAAATATATTTTTTTATACTTTTTTTACAACAAGTAGTCCTTTACTGAAATCCAAAGGTGTGTCAGTTTTATCCTCCCTTTCATCCTCCCTTTCATTTATAGATTCTTTCGGTTTTATCTCAGTGAATGATACATCTTCACTTGGTCCATTCTCGTCTATTACAATTGGTTCCTTGTATTGCTCCGCCATTTCATCAACTACATCACTTGTATTAATTTTAATAACGGGGGCAAATGTTATCTGATTACCTGAATTATGTGCGTCTTCGTTTATTGATGGTTTTTGAAACATTTGTGGTTTTCCGATTATATCATCATCATTATATATATCACAAGGTTGAACTATTTTAACATCACTCATAGGGTTCATCAATGTTCCAGGTGGTGTTACGCGTTTAATCGTTATAAATTTATTACCACCCTTTATTATCTGCCATTTTTGAAGTATTCCATTTTTATCTCTTCCTTTTTCGCCCCTATAATATACCATTTTACCCAGTTCAAACTTATTTCCACCACCTGAAGATGCGGGCGCATATGGCGGCGAACTAGAAAACGCACCTGGTGGATATTCGGGTGTTTTTGGCGAAGAAGATGGAGGATAGTCAGGTGTATTTGGCGG
>Ga0206131_10000138_pt1 | contig 100256 bp, 68 predicted proteins | sample Helgoland_Spring_FD_148636 | JGI IMG/M metagenome (GOLD analysis project Ga0206131, IMG submission 148636) | Pelagic subsurface seawater microbial communities from Kabeltonne, Helgoland, North Sea - Helgoland_Spring_Bloom_20160517_1 | ecosystem: Environmental > Aquatic > Marine > Epipelagic ... | reverse complement strand
CCGTTTGCGTCAACGGTACCAGTAATGTCTAAGCCTGTTCCACTAATGACAGCAGTTGAGTTTCCTGCAGAAACTAAATCGATGTTGCCATTGTTTGTGATAGTGATGTTTGAGGTACCATCTATTAATGTACCTGTAAAGAATGATGCTGAAACTAAGTTTCCACCTGCTACATTACCAAAAGTACCGTTACCAGTTGCTTCAACTGCGCCTGCAGTAGTTAAGTTACCACCAGATACGTTACCAGTTGCGGATACAACACCTACTGTCGTAATATTTCCACCGATTACATTACCTGTTGCTTCAACTACGCCTGCAGTAGTGATGTTTCCACCTGCTACGTTTCCTGTTGCAGAAACAAGTCCTACAGTAGTTAAGTTACCACCGATTACATTACCAGTTACTTCTACAACACCTGCTGATGTTAAGTTAGAACCAGATACATTACCTGTGAATGTACCTACACCAGTAGCAATGATTCCAGTAGAATCAATATTTGCTATTAGTGCGCCATCAACGTTTAATTCAATGTTACCGTCTACATTTGGTATACGAACATTAGATGTTCCGTTTTGTATGCCTGAAGCATCGATACCTGTTAACTGAGAACCATTACCATAAAAATATGATGCTGTGATGTTACCTGATGTTGTTACTTGACCTGTACCATTTGCAACAAGAACGATATTAGCATTTGTATCTTGTCCAGTGATAGTCTGATCTGTAATATCTAAGTTACCAATCTGTGAATCAGGTAAGTTATTAACGCCTGTTTTACCAATGTATCTGTAACCTACGATGTAAAGAACTTTACTACTTGTTAAGGCAGCCGGAATTGTTTCTCCGATAAAGTTAAGGACACCTGATTGATAGTTATAAAAGAACTCACCTGTTCCACCTGAACCTGCCGCAAATATTTGCGTACCAGTTGAAGTTGGATCTGCGGCGCCGGTATCATCTACATAGACTTTAACAGAATATGTAGAACCAAATTCTGCTGGGATCCAGTAAGTTAAACTAGTCTTCCATGTAGGGTAAACACCCCCAACTGGTACAGTAGTATTATCTGCTGTACACTCGACTGCACTTGATCCTGTATATGCTTGAACAATACTAGTAACGGCTGCCGCTGTTCCTGGTATCTGATCAGCCTGAGTCCATAGAGTATCACCACGATTAAGTAGTGGACTTGCTATGGCTTCGTTACTAGGACTTTTATTACCTTCTGTGTCAGTTTTTGTGACACCGAAAGCCTGTTTATAAAGTAAGTCTACTTTTTGTGAAATTGGTATACTCATAATTAATTACTCGCTGATTCTAATGATAATGCTGATACAGATTGACCCGATGTCAATTTAATACGAACATATATTTCGTTGGTTGATGTTGAAGATGAACTAACTGTTCCGAATGTTGCTGTTGTTGACTCATTTGATACTGAACTACCTGTAGTTACTGTACCACCTAATGCACAACCGTCACTTCCGTTACCGCCTGCTCCGATGTTTGCTCCTGGAATACCTGATCCTGCATATGCAGTTGACATATCTAACCAACCATTGCTTGAAGATGTACTATCAATGTCTGATCCTGGAAGAGCGATCCATAAACCTGCAATTGTTCCTGAAAATTTAACGTCAAATTTAGATACTGAAGTTCTGATAAATTTAAATGTAAAGTACTGATCAGATGCTTGACCGCTTAAGTCTGGTCCAGTTGGGAAATACCCAGTTGAATAGTCTGTGTCATCGTGGCTTAAAGAGTCTGCTACTACTGTAGCATCATACGTCTCTAAAGGGCCTGTCTGACTGTTGAATACTGTTGCACTTGCAGAGAAAGTCGGTGTATCTGTTGAACCTGGGTTTGCAATACGTTGTGCTAAACCAGAACCAGAACCGATTGTTGATCCAATATAAACATTTGCTTCTTCGATTCTGCTTGAAGAAGATGAAGTACCTGTTTTATAAAGAACTGTTCCTGCAGGACTTAGTGAACTAGATCCTGATGCATAACTGTTAGTAACACTAACTGATGGTCCAGATGCACTTGATCCGAATCCTGATATGATTGATGCTGTTGTGCTAACTGCTTGACTACCAGATGCTACGTGTAAGTTTTGTGCTAATGGAGTTGTTACTCCTGCACCTGCATAACTTACAGTAACTGGGGAAGCAAATGCTCCGCCGCTTGATCCTGTTGCGAAGTTATCACTTGTTGGATACATATCGCCAGATAGTCTGTTAACGCTATAGTCAATGTCCCATGCCGTAGCACTTGTATAATGAGGAACTGTTGAACTATATTCTAATGTTGGTGTTGAGTCTGCTGTGAATGTTACAGCCGTAAACTGAGGTGTTCCAGGACTCGATGAATCATAGTACCAGTCAGGAGTGTTTGAATCACTTGCCGCTGAGTCTGTGATCTGTACTTCGTTCCAACCTGCTGGGATAGAAGAACCTGCTGAGTCTGCTGTAAAGACTGACCAGAAGCCTGCCGCTACGTTTGAATCAACTTCGTTGTAGTCAACGTTGTTTGTGATAATCAAGTTACTGTATGTACCATTACCATCTAAAGATGTTGTTAATGTACGTGAACCTGCATCTACACCATTTAACTCTAATGTGATCGTACCCGAGTCACCTGGACCAGAGTTTGAAATTGCATTTGTTGTGTAAGTGCTTGATCTTCTTACTTTAGTAACTGTTGTTCCACCTGCTACTGATTTACCACCAGTGGCTGTGTTATCAGTCTGTGTAAAGTTTGTCATACGATATGTTGATAAACTTTGAACTGATAAAGTACCATTTGGGAAAGGGGGAGGACTACTTGGAACTAACTTTCCTAATACAGTGTTTAACTGTGCAATTGAATTAGAGACCGATGATGCTGTAGTTAAAGTTAGTGCGTTAGATGTAAGATTTCCTTGAGTCGGAGTACCTAGTGCTATATCAATAGCACCTGTTGTACTTGGGACTGTAACTATTCCAGATACGTTTAATGTACCTGCTATGTTTGATCCTGTTCCAGAAACTGTTAAGATAGCCGCATTACCTGCAACTCCTACTGTGACATTGCCATCTGAAGCGGCGATGTCTACATTAGATGTACCGTTTGAAATTGATGAAAGATCAAGTCCAACAATATTACCTGCCGCAATATTTGATATGCCTGCACCGTCACCAGTAATAATACCAGTTGAAACAGTGATATTACCTGTTAAGTCTAAGTTAGCAGTATCTTTGTCGAATGTAAAGGCCGCTGAACCGCCGAATGACTCATCGTCATTAAACTGAATTGCTGTGTTTGAGCCGCCTGGGTCAGATAAGTCCCAAGGTGTGCCGTTTGCGTAGTATAGGTTATCGGTTAAGACTCCCAATGCGGTTATATTTGCAGTAAAATCAGCACCGTTCGTAGTGATTCTACCATTTGCAAGGATAATGTTAGCGGGAGTTTCTCCGACTGAGAATCCTGCTACTGAATTGAATGGTTTAATTGCCATTTTGTGAGTCTCCGTTAATTTGTATTATGTAATACTTTATATGCTTATTTATCATAGTTATTTTTAAATGCTCTATGAGGCGTACCTTTCTATCATTATTTTATAATTGGTTGAATTGGTCGTTGCAGGGGTAACATTTAGTACGACTTTAGGGTCTCTAAATGCTGTTCCTGGGGTATATGCCGCACTAAAATCTCCAACTACCCCACCTACGAACAATGCACTTGTTTCATTATAATTTACTTCAGTACCATAGTATACAGCACTGATTTTAGACGTTTGTCTTCTTCCAGTAGTAGCATCTGTGGCTATAATTGTATAGTCAATCGCAGAAACTTCTGCCGCATCAACTATATAAAGTTCTGTTTCTGTTGTTGTTGTCGTAGTTGCAAAGTAAATCTCACTCGTTCTGAATGTAAACGACCCAGATCCGATCGTAATTACGTTTGCTTCTACTTCAGTTGCAAATACAACTTTGTTAGTAACAGTATTGAATGTCATGTAAGGCGAGGCGCCAAACGTTCCTTCACTGTTAAACTGTATTTGTGTATTTGAGCCACCAGGCGTGCCGTTTCCACCACCGCCTCCAGCAGTCCAAGATAAAGCACCTGCTCCATCTGTTGATAACACTTGACCGTTCAATCCACCATCGATATGTAAGTTAGCAATTGCTAGATTAACATTTGGAGAGTTATAAAGTTGAACGTTTCCTGCGGCTGATATGTTTGCACCTGATGCAAACGTTACATTGCCGTTGAACTGAGAAGTTTCACTAATCAGTAATGTATCTGCTCCTAAACTTGCCGATGCACTTATATCAGTGGCATTAATTGATGTACTAACTATTAATGATGTAAGTGTTCCAACAGATGTGATATTAGGCTGTGCCGATTCTACTACATTCCCGGCATAATTAGCAAAGTTTGCATCGATTGCAGGTAACGCAGAGAACACACCGTTACCATAAAGAACGTTTGTTGTTGAACCAGTTAAATCAATTGTTGCAATGTTTCCTAATCCAGTAACATTCGCAACTTGAACGTTTGATATGTTTCCACCTTCACCAGCAATCGATGTTGCTGTTAAAAGATCAGTATCTAAGTCATATACAAAGCCTGCGTCTCCAGCAAAAACACCTGCGTTATTAAACTGAACTTGAGTGTTTGCTCCACCAGGGACACCATTACCACCGCCACCACCTGTTTGTGCAGTCCATGATAAAGCACCCGCACCGTCTGTTTGTAAGACATATCCATTGTCACCGCCGGATATTGTGACATTAGTAACATCGCCTAGATCAGATGCGCCTGCTACTAAACTGACTGCTGTTGTGACTCCAGTTGATGCATTGAATGTTAAAGATGCACTTGCTCCTAGTTCTCCATTGTTATTATATTGAACTTGAGTGTTTGAACCTGCAGGTTCACTAGAGAATGGTTGTCCGTTGGCGTAGTAATAAGCATTTGCGAAGACGGTATTAGATGTTACGTTTCCTGTAGGTACGACTACGTTTGTAGTGACGTTACCAGATGCATCAACAACTTGAACTGGAGGCCAGTTAGCTGAGAATCCACCTAGGGAATTAAAATTTTCTGAGGCCATTAATATAATCTTCCATTATGTCTTAGTATTTATGATTATAGGTTTTCTTTTATCCCCAATAAAAGCACTGAGGAGCACTTTTTTATAAATACATGTATGATTACGACACAACCCAGTAGGCCTCTATGTTCTCACTGTAAATTTACATTGTCAAAGCCCAATGGAAAGAGCAAACATGGCTTCCAAAAGTGGCACAAATACTGTGTAGATTGTGCTAAGGCTATGTACAATAAAAGATTCAAACACATACAACATAAAAAAATGCAATGTGAAGAGTGTGATTTTATTCCGCAAGATAAAGTACAACTAGATTTAGTGTACAAGGACGGGAAGACTAGCAATAAAAAGAAAAGTAATTTAATTACTTTGTGTGCTAACTGTTCCAGACTTCATAATAAAAAGGTACGAAAATTTAAGAAATCTATTATTGATCTCCCAGTAGATTCAGATATGAGAATTAGTTAGCGATTTCGTCTATCTTATTAGTCCAATGATTCCAATACTTGGCTAGATATTCTCTATTGTATCCTGGCAAGTCTAGTATATCATAGAGTTCTTTGACTGCATCTAATGTTTCTGTTTCGGATTCATATTTACGCACATCAAATTTATAAATGATATTGTCTAGTTTTGACATTTCTTCTAGTTCAGCAGGATGACTATCTAATGCTTTTAGATAAGTTCTAAGAAATGGATCGTCTTGTGTTCTTTTTGTAACAAACTCTTCTACGTCAGTAAACAATATAATTTTAGCATTCTTCCAAATCTTTACGATTTCTAATACTTCTGGCATAAAATGAGATGCTATAAAGAACTTATAGTCGCTTTCTGTTACGTCTTTTACATAAGAATGAAACGAGATTCCTCTCCATGGGTCAATGTAGTCTCTCTTTTCAAAACCAAAGAATGATTTATCAGTGAGATTTAGATCATTCCAAACAATGCCTTTTCGATTTAATTGTATCTGGCCCAGCAAGTAGTCTAATTTATCTTCGACTGAAAACTCGCCTGCAATTTGTGCTTCTGCTAATTGTTTGTCCTGAAATAGTGCATTATCATTTAAGCCTAAGCAATTAGCCATAAATTTTCCACCAGAGTAATTATGATACCATATAATAACTAAATTATCAGTATCTAAATTACATTCTTCAGGTTTGACTCTGACTCTATTCGACAATTTTTATGTTCTCGCCGTTTTCTCCCAAGTCCGTGTTGCCATCTGCGTTGAGATCAACCATTGATTGTTGAAAATCTTTGTATGACTCTGATTCTGCTTCACTTACAACTGGTGGTTGTTCAAGAGGAACAACATCAGGATCAACTGCATCTCCTGGATTGTCAATAGTACCAACTTCTCCTGCAATCTCATTTACTGAGATATCTAAAGGGACTGTAGTTGATGCTTCTTTCTTTGCTTCTGTAACTTCATCATCAAACTCTTCCCAATACTGCTCTAGGTATTCACAGCCTTCTATATACTTGTCACCAATATCATGCCACTTGGTGTTCATATAACCTATACCAGCATAATAGCCTTTGCCTGTAGTATCGTTGTAGTCATAGTCTGTTTCTAATTCTTTTTTATCATACCATACAGAATCAATAAACTCACCCATATCAGTTTCAACAATACCATATGTGAATTTATATTTGTCAAATGGTTCGCCATCTGTTTCTACAAACCAGCAACCAAATCCACCTTTCTCTCCGCTATGAAATGCTAAAGTAGGAACATAGTTATCATCATCTTTAATGTCTTCATCATCAGGCATAGTGCCCATCGAGTATGCTTCTCTGCCGTAAAGTGGTTGAACTGCTTCTAAAGAAGTTTCAGTTTCTGAGTAATCATATTTGCTTTCTTCATTAGTTACTTCTGTTACAAAGAATCCGCTATCAGCATATGCTGAATTGATGTGTTCTATATCATCACACTCCCACATATAGTAATCTTCTTTAGGAATAGGTGCGTCTGCGTCTGGTTGACCATCGTCCCAATCATAACTAGTGACATGTTCTATGATGGCTGATTCTCTTTCAGATGTATCATATTCATTGAGGAAATACTCAACAAATTCTTTATCGACTTTTCCGATTACTGTTTCTCCGCCATATCTGCCGGCTTCAATTCTAAATATTCTTTTACTCATATATATGCTCCATAACTATAATAGTATTTACTATAGTATACTACCATATTAATAATTTGTCAAGCCTTTTTGTACCCAAAAAAAAGCCTCTAATAAAAGAGGCTTTTAAACTTAGTTAATAAGTTGATTATATAATAATCGGCTTATTGGAAAGTTAAGTTTTGAACTGCGATCTCGCCTAAATAATCAGCCGCATTACCGAAAGATGATGCAGTGTTAGTTAGTTCGATGTAACCGTAACGAGTCATAAATGACACGACTGGCTCAAACGTAGCTGGATCTAGTACAACCCCACTGCTCATTAATGGAATATATGGGCAATAGAAGGCAGCCGCATCAGTTTCAGATGAACCTTTGTATCCAACTAATACTGCTTGAGTATCAGGTGCATAAGAGTCAACGAAAACACGCATAGCGCCGTTCAACGTACCAACAAACTTAGTGTTAGTAGGAGCTTCGAAAGTTCCTTCAGTTGTACGTGCAAATGCTGATGTAGTTGCAGATTGTAATACAGTTAAGGCCGCTGAACTCACAACTGCCCAGTTACCTGCGCCTCTACGTGTTCTTTGTGCGATCAAGTTTGCAACTCTGTTGATTAATACAGCTAATGCCGCATGTTCGTCACCAACGTAAGTAGCAGTACCGGATACCGCAGCCTGGTTATATGTGAACTCAGTTGCCGCTAACGTTCTAAGAGATAGTAAAATCTCCTGATCGATTTCAGCAGTGATTTCTTGTGCCAAAGCAGCCATAATTTCTGCTTCAACATCGATGCCGTGCTGAGACTGTGCGTCCTGAGCGGCTTCGAATGTCCAACGTGCTTGTAACTTACGTGATTTAGCTTCAACAGCCTGACGTAAGATTTGCACACTGATTTGTTTACCGCCATTTCCTTCTAAAGTTGCTGTATTAGCACCAGTATAAGAATTGGTAGTTCCTGTTGCACTAGCAGTACGTGAGTATGCTTGTGCGATTTTGAACGGTGACAATGCTTCTTCACCAGCAGTTACCGAAGTAGCGGCGGCTGAATTATCAGTCAAGTTCTGTGCGTAGCGTACACGCAATGTGTGAATCTGTCCAACAGGACCAGTCATTGGCTGAACGCCGACTAGTTCGTTAGCAATAACAGTAGGCATAACCCTTCTGATTACTGGTAAGATTACACGGTTAAGTGTAGCAATATTTCCTGCTCCGGTACTACCTGCGGTAGCATTCTCATTTAAGAGTCCTTTGCGAGTGTTTTCAAGGACAACACCCATTGTTGAGCGGCGAGTGCCTTTTAAGCCTTCTAACAGAGCTTCTTTGGTTTCGCCCCAACGGCTTTCTAAGAGTACTTTTGACATGGTTTATTTCTCCTAATCAATGTCGAGTTTTAATTAAAGCCCTGCCAGACGCTTGAGATCAATTACGTTGCTAGAATCAGCATCGTAATCTTCTCGTTCTTGTTTGGCAGATTTATTACCAGATTGTTCTGTTACTTGAACAGATTCAGTTAACGGAGCCTTTTCAGATTTCGCTTTACTTCCTTCGTTCAGTACTGCTGGTAAATACTTATCAAATGCGTTCTTCAGCCTAGGCGTCTGAACACTTTCTAATAAAGATCGCATTACCTGACCTTTCTCTTTGTTCAAAGATGACAACAAGTTGTCTAAAGTCTTTTCACGTTGAGTAGATTCTTTAATAATGTTCACTTCACGTTCTTTTGATTCAACAATTGCTTTTGCTTTCGCTAAACTTACTGCTGATTCTTCTAGTTTTTTGTCTTTAGCTTTTAATGATTGAACTAGTTTACGAGTTTCAGCCTTATCATTAAGATAAGTTGTGCTGAATTCACCTGCAAATGATTCAAAAATCTTTCTGCCGAAGTTATTTTCCCTAGCGGATTTAATATCTTCTTTCAGTTGTGATAATTCACCTTTAAGATTCGATGTAACTGCAACGTTGATTCTCTTAGCACTCTCGGAAACGAATTTCGCTTTGAGTTTTTCGAGTTGTGTACGTCCTTCTGCAACTAACTTGACACGTTGTTCAACCACTGCTTGTCTATCCTGAGCAAATTCTTTGATCTCTTTAGCCAATGCATGAACAATAAACTTTTGAAGTTTATCTTGGTTTTCCAACTGAACCTTACGATCTGTACGTAGTTCTTTAATTTCTTCTGCTAACTTAGTTACCATGAAGTCATTAAATTTCGTTGCACTTTCTTTAAGTTTCAATTTCGCTTTTACGCGGTCTTCGTTAATAGCTTTCTTCTCTTCATGGAATTCTTTAATTTCCTCTGAAAGAGATTCAGTCACCATCTTATCAAGGGCTTCTACCATCACATTTCTGTCGTGTTCGTATCGTTGTGCGAATTCATTTCTGAGTTCACCACGAACTTGATCCTTGGCTTCAGTTAATTTAGTTTCCCAAGTAAGGTTTAATTCACTTGCGACATCCTCATTGATGAGTCCAGAATCGATTAATGGTTTAATAGCATCTATCATGCTTGTTCCCCTCTATTATATTTTTAAGTCTTTGATCAGACGATTAATCTCGTCTTTCAAATACCGTTCTACTTTCTTGTTGCCTCGTGCTTCTCGTGCTACTTCTAAAACTTTATGTCCGTGCTTCATATTCATGAGGCCCTCGTATATTGCTTTAGGATAAGCATTTGGTGCACTTGGTTGAGCAACAATGTCTACAGTGATTATTTCGAAATCACTGACTCGACCATCCATATCGTTAACGTTGCCGCTACCTCTACTAGATACACCGAGTTTCACCCCTGACTCTAACATGGTCTGAACTAACTGACCCATTGGAGTTGGTAAAATCTTTAATTTGCCGTAGCCATTTGGTCCATCCATCCACATCTTAGTGATCATGTGTGACACACGATCTAAGTTGATTTTTAAATCATCTGGATGGTCAACTTCACCTAAAACTGAATTCCCTTCTTTAATCTGAGTATTCAGTGTTTCTACGGCTGTCTCTATTTCATCAATGGGGTAAACTCGCTCATTTGCGTTTTTAACTCCACCTTGAATAAAGATGCCCTTCATAAAAAGGGTCTTTAAATCTGTATCACCTTCCTTAACGGATTCGACCATGATTTCGGCATGATCGAACGATAAGTGTTCTTTAAGATACAAAGCCATTTATATCAATCCTAGTCTATTACAGATTTAGTGTTTGTACCTGAAGCCTGTGCAGTCACTGGCTTTGGTGCGGCGCTTAGTGCTTTAGCATTTTTGCCAGGTTGATTCTGCCAGGTTGATGCGCCATCAATATCTTTTGCTGTTGGATTAGGACGTCCTTTTTCATCACTACCTTTGTCAAAGTCTACTGGATGTGAGTCCATTCCTTTTTGACCTGAGTTTGCGTCTACTGGGCTTCTAGTTTGTTCGCCATTGTCGCCCATTTTTGCTGTGACTTTTTGAAGTGTAATTGCTTCTGCAACTAATTCTTCGTCATCAACATTTACATCAACATCTACTTCAGGAGCGTCTGCTACTTCGTCTTCGATGTCATGTAAGTCTGCGTCCATTTCGTCATCACGGTCTTCTAAATCATCTTCTTTGCCCATGATCTCTTCAAATTCTGCCATTAAGTCATCAAGTTTGTCTTCAATGCGGATAACTGCATCTTCAACTTCGTCTGATGAATTCGCTTCGATGTCTATTGATCCTTCAACTTCTTCGTCATCGCCACCGATGTCAAATACTTCTTCAGAGTCTACATCAATTTCATCTTCTTCTTTAACGCCTTGTTCTTCAGCATTGATCTCGTCAAGTAGGTCGCCTACTTGTCCGCCGATGCCTTCGTCTAGGTCGTCATCGTCCATCATTTCGTCTTCCATGATAGATTCGTAAATTGCTTTAGATTTCTCTATAACAATGTCGTGGAACAATTCTGATGCTTGTTCTTCATTCTCATTAATAATGAGGTCTATTAACTTTTCAAATTTCTTGTTATCCATTGAGTTTCTCCTGATATAATAAAGTAATGGCTTTGTAGATTTATTTATAGCATATACCACAAAAGATAGGTTTAAGTACTACTTTTTTGCGTTTTTTGCCAATAATATAAGTTTTTTCTAATTTAGGGGGAATTATAAGGTTGGTGCGGCATCTTCTGCAGGCGCACTATATTGTTTTCTGACCTTGACTAAATGTTTAGACTTTTCATAATTTCTAACATCTAACATCTTACGTAACTTCCTGATCTGGCTCAACGTAAGTTTAGTCTTTCTGGAAGTTCTCCATACAGGCTTACTGTTGTCAGAACCTGCGTCCTGAAGTCCGGGTACTTCGGCATCAAACATTTCAAATAATTTCATAAGAGTATTTAGTCAAAAAAGTTTTTTGCATCTAAAAAGGGCTTTAAAATGTCATTAAAGTATACTTGATGTCCTTCTGCTGTAGGATGCACGTCTACATCTGACATAGTTAGCCCTAGAGGCTTAACATATTCGTGTATTGCTGGGAAGACTCGATTGTCAGTATCTAATTGTCGATAAAGGTAGTTAATAATCTCATGGTCTTTATTAGCATCAATATCTTTATATGTGTGATCCATATAGTATTGTTGATAGAATGTAATTCCTTGCAATTTACATAGATTTTGAAGCATTATCATATTTTCTAATGCTACATGTAACGAATTTATATTATGTTTATCATAGCCTCTGTCAGTGACAGGCTCGGTAAGCATCAGATAATCATTGATAAATTTTGGTTCTGCATGGTTCCACGCAGAATGATACCAGCCGCCATTTGGATTATACTGTATAGTGTACTTTCCATAGTCATTATCATAGTGTAGTATGTCAACATTATCTTTGCTGTTTTTAAGATCACAGAATTGCACATGCCAACCGCCTCCGGAAGTTTTATTCCAGTATGCTTTGATATCGTTAATATAATCTTTGTTCGTTATGTACCAAGTCTTACGATCATTGCCACTCCATGAAACTAGCACAGCAATTTCATCAGCAGTAAACCCTTCGTCTAATGCATCCATGATAGCATTTGTAGTTTTCTTTTGAATGAGTTCTTGGCCTTGATGACCCATACCTCTATGATCAAACGTCACATCAGCATCAATCTCTTTGGTGTATTTTTCTAGTATATGCGGCCAAGTCCATGGAGTATATTTGTCACCGAAACTACACCCTGAGGTAATAATTCGTTTTACTTTCACCTATGATACAGGTCCGACTTCGCCAGCGCCTTCTACTGAGCCTGCGGCAGTTGATGCTTGACCGCCTACTGGGCCAGCAACATCTAAGTCACCGAAATCATCTAAGTTTTCTTGGTCTTCAATTTCATCGTTAATATCAGTGTCAGAATCAAAGTCACCTGTTGAGACTCCTACGTTTCTAAGATCAGATCCAGTCGGCTCATCACCAGAATTTTCAATGTTCTCTTCTTGCCATAGTTTTTCGTTTCTGTTGATTTCTTCTTCAGTTAATCCCAAGAATCTTTCTAATGCGAATCGTTTTGACATATATGAAAATGCTTCCATTGATGCAAACGTAGATACTCTTGCAGTATCTAATTCACTTTGTCTATAAGCGGCAAAGTTTTGTGGGGGATTGAATTGTAATTGGAACAGACTTGTATCAATATTAAAGCCTCTCCAACGTAAAAATAACTTAAACTCTTCATCAAGTTTCTGACAGATATAGTTCTGTAGTCTTTCACAGTACTGATTGAATCTAAATTCTTGTATCATTGCTGTACCAACACGTCCGTCATTTAGAGGTGTTGTGTTGTCATCAGGACCTGTGGGTAAGTATGAACTAGGTACACGCAAACCACGAGATAATTTGTTATTAAAATATTTCAAGTCATCAATCTCACCCAAGTTCTGTCCACCTGGGAGAACTTCGATAGATGATCCTCTACCTTCTGCTGTAACTGGGAAGAAATAATCTTCATTCATTGATAATGGATTGTATGTAGCATCTACATGCGATTCTCCACCATGAATACTTGGTATACGTCTTTGATGTATTTCGTTTTTAATTCTGTCTACGAATGCCATTGCTAAGTGACTAGGCATATTACCTACATCAATCTTAAACATTCTGCGTTCTGGTGCACGTTGTACACGATAGATTAAGATAGCATCTTCTAATAGTTCTTTCTGTTTATATACTTTAAAGACATTCTCTAAGATAGATTGTCCGAAAGGCCAGAAACGATCTAAGCCTTCTGTTAATGATAAGTGAACAACATGATTAGAATCGATTGCTGATTCTGCTTGTCCTAATGTAAATCTACTACCTGATGTGTTGTATGGCATAGATGGGACTGTATATCCGCCTCCACCTGCTCCGCCACCGCCACCAGTACCACCTAATCCTGTTGTTGGATTAGCGGCAAAATCTGTGTTTGTTTTTTGTGCAACTGTTAAGTTCTGTAAGTTAATGTTTAAGTCTTTAATAACATACTGTTCTGGAAGTTTACCTTCACTCTCATTAACAATAACTTTAATGACTTTAACCATGTCAACCCAGTAGAGTTTGAAATTCTCTGGATCTCTTACAAAGATTTGATCTCCGTATTTCACTACGTTTCTAAACATTTTAAACATACGAGTATCAAACTCGTTAAGTTTACACCATTGCTGTAACTGTTTAGTCAGCAAGTCTACTTCATGTGGTGTAGGGTCTTCTTTATATTCAAATGAGAAAGGTGTTTTATTGTGATCGTTGCGTTGTGTGCTGAACTCTGCTATAATATCTAAACATGCGTTAATCTCAGCATCGACATCCATCATCTCATATTGATTGTATCGTTCGATTCTATTTGGGTGTCCTGTGTAAACTTCTGGAAGTCTACTCATATAATTCTTGTAACCAAAGTCCGTATTAGAGTATCCTGCTTTGGCGTCTTCTGCGCCATTCCAAGCACCGGAGTTAGAATTGCCACCTGATATTGGGCTTGATACTCCGCTTTTGTTTAAAAATTTCTTTGTGTAGGACATTTAATTAGTTTCTCTATTGTACTATATATTTAGTTAAACATTCGTACTTGCGTATATTTTCTTGTTCACATTTACACCAGCTTCTGATGCTTCTGCAATTGCAGAAAGTTTTGCATTCTGTTCTGAACCGTTCTGTGCTATCATTCTTAGAGCATCTAACATCTCTGAGGTCTGATCGTTTTTAACGGCAGTTGCTTCTGACTCTGATTTACCCTTTTCTGCTTTATCTTCAGGTGTGTCTTGTGCTAATAATGATCTAGCATCTAGCGATTTAGGTGGTTGTCCATCGGCTTCACCAATTATTTTTCTGTTTAGCTGGTCTTTCCTTGGTTTATTGTCTTTCTCTGTTGTCGCCGCCGTCGCTAACTCGGCGTCCATTTCTGCATTAAATTCAGCTAGATTATGAGCCGCGTATTCGGCCGCTTGTTTTGCATTGAGTTTAATACCTGCATTTAATGCACGTGACCAATGTACATCGCTCGTGTCACCACCCATCGCACCGCCGCTGGGCTTCTCATTGTCCGCTATTCCCTGGCGCTGGTTTTCAGGCAGTGAATCAAACATAGCCTGCATCCAATTTGGCGCATTCTCAGTTGTTTCATCAGTTTCGGATACAGTCTCTGCAACTTTTGGATCAATAACGGTTTTTGTAGTCTTAGCTAGGTCTTCCGTAGCTTTTGCGAGTTTAATTTCTAAGTCTTTCGCCGGGTTTTTTGTTTCTGGTTTTACATCAGCAACAGCAACAGCTTCAGGTTCTGGTAAAGGTTCTGGTAAAGGAAGTTCAACTGGAACTGCTTTGTCTTGTGCTTTGTCAAGGTCTGCTAATTTTGTAAAGGGATCGGTAACCGGCTGAGTTTTGATCTCTTGGTCTACTGGCCGAGTTTTGATCTCTTGGTCTACTGGCCGAGTTTTGATCTCTTGGTCTACCGGCTGAGTTTTGATGTCTCTGGCTACTTTCCTGACTTTAAAGCCGTTGACTGTTTTTGTAGCTGGGCCCGCCATTTCTTCGGCAATTGTACTTGCTTTTGATAGTACGTTTTCTTTATCTCCTGCTACTTGAGGCTTAGCCTCAGTAAGTTGAGTCTCTTCTTCAACTTCGTCTTTCCCTTTGAAGAAATCCATGCCTTTCTTAAGAAGATTTCCACCGGGTATCGCACTAAGTAAGCCGTCAAACAATGATGACATGAAGGAAGGACCACCTTCTGTTACTTTTGCACCAGCTTCAGCAACATCTTTGCCGATTGTTTCTCCGCCATCCGCTACTGCTTTGGCCGCAACATCTCCGCTATCAGTAATTACTGAGCCGAACTCTCGTATACGAGCATTGATGTCTTCTTCGCCCTTGAGTGCTAATTCTTTTTGTGCAAGTTCTGCCGCGGCCAAGTCTGCTTTAGTACCTGCTGTCTTTTTAGAATCATCTAACTCTTTATCGACAAGTGCGGCCATTGCGGCACTTCTTTTCTTTTTATCTGCTAATTCTTTTTCATCTCGTTCTAGTTTTTCTTTTGCTAACGTTTCTTCTCGTTCTTTAGCAGTTTTGTCCATTTCAAAGACTTGGCCTGCTTCTCTAAACTCGTCCATGATGCCTACAAGTTTGGCTTGATCTTCTTCACCCAAGTCATTATCTAAGAACATTGCTTCTAGCATTTCAGGCTTGAGTTGCCCTTCTAGCATGGCTTCTTCTAGTCTATCAAAGTCAATCTCACTGTTTCCAAAACTATCTTCATCATAAATGTCTAGTTTTCTTGCCGCATTTAAGTCTTCTCTGTTTGCTTCAGGCTTATCATCTTCTGTTACTTTTTTGCCTATCCAACCACCTAATTCTTTTCCGATGTACCCGCCGATCGCCATACCTAGAGGGCCACCTAAGACACCGATTGCTGTGCCGATTGCGGCTCCTGCTGTACTACCTATGCCTTCGCCCATCTCATTTTGTTTTGCTTCGTCTGCTTCTGCATTGGTTAGAAGACCTTTCTTTAGATCCTCATCAATCTTTGCGGCATCTTTTTGATATTCAAATACTTCAAATATACCTGCTGTCAACGCACCTATGCCTGCACCACCTAACATTTTACCCATATTTGCAGTTGCTGTACCTAGTGCTGTTTGTAGTCCTTTCTGAGTTGCGGCCGCCGCAGTTTTACCTGCTTCCATAGTCGCTTTAGTGACTTGAGGTCCTAGTTTTGATAACGTAGGTCCTATATCTTTAAGAGCAGGTCCTATTTTTGATAAATGACCTGTAGCACTCTTCAGACTTGAACCAAGATCCTTTCCAAAAGTTTTAGTTAGACCTGATAATGATGAGGTTGCTGTCTTAAGACCTCCACCAAAGCCTTTGAACATGCCTGTCAAGCCTGATGCGGCTTTACCTAATGGGCCACCCACAGACATTGCGCCAAGACCTAATGATGCTAATCCTGCTGAAGCAGTTAATGCCACCATTGCGACTTTAGCCGCATTCATTTCGCCAGTAAGAGGGTTAAGTCCTTGTATTACACGTTCGGCTGATGTTGCCAAGTCTCTCTGAGTTTCTTGCAATGCTACTTGAGCATTTATCACGCCTTCGCCTGCACCAGTGCCTGCCATTTTCTCTGCTTGTGCATCTCTGACTGTTGCTTGTCTTGCTATTTCCTCTTCAGGAGTATCTGCTATCTTAGATGCTAGTTTAAATGATTGCTCATCAGTTCCACCAAGTAGACGTTTTATCTGATCTTCGTTAGCAAACTGGGCGGCAGTGCCTATTCTTTCTATTTGGGCATTTTGACCTTCTTTAAATTCGCCCATGAATTTGGCAAATTCTTCTCTGTATTCATCAGAGCCTTCGTCCATGCCTGCAAATCGTTCTTTTAATTCGTTTGGATTGATGCCTAATTGTGATAAACCAACAGAGTCTTGGTCAAATGCGCCTGTACGCATTACTTTACTTAATTGTGTAGCAGTTTCAGCACCTAACTGAGCAGTTGCATCTGACATGAACTTCTGACGCATGTCTTGTTCGGCCTGCATGTTCTCTGCTAAGCCTTCTAATCTTGCTTTTTCAACTGGGTCGCCGGCTGCCGCGGCTTCTTTTCGTAGTTTGGAAATTTCTATCTCAACTCTACGAACTTCCATTTGCTCTCGTAATTGAGATGCAACTCTTTGTTGTTCTTCTTTGATTTCAGCAATACGTTTACCTGTCAAGTCAGACAAGACTTGTAGGTTCGTTACATATTGCATTGAGGATCTTTGTATCTCTGCTGATGTTTTGTCAGATTTGCCTAACTGGAAACCACTTGCTTCTTGTAGTTTCAAGTAGTCTTTCATACCTTCTTGTAAATCTTCTAAATCGATACCAGTTCTAGCAAATGCCATTCTGGTCTTTTTATCGACCTTGAACATTTCAAGCATTTGTCTTTGACCTTCACCAGAAGTTCCGCCTAATGAGGTTAATGCTGAACTAGCATCCTGTGCCATTCTGGAAATATTAACAAAGTTCTCTGCTGTTATCCCTGCTTCATTTCCTAATCTAAATAACTCATCAGATGATACACCTGTGACACCACCCATTGCTCGTAAATCTTTAGTTAGAGTGACTTGAGCATCACTCAGTCGAGTCATCTCTTGTGCGGCCATTGTGGCACCCTTAACGAGTCCACCTATAATCATACCTACTGGGCCAAAGTTTTTACCTAGAGCAAAAGCGGCATCACCTGCATCGCCTAGTCCTTTGTTGAAGTCTGTAAATTTACCTTTGCCATCGATCATGGCAGTAGTAAATCCAATTAAGGCATCTGTAGATTTGGCTGATGCTTCTGCGAAGTTTTTCTGACGTTCAGCCATTTCAGCAGTCGCTTTAGCGGCCGCTTCTTGTATTCTTGTACTAGCATTTATACTACTGGTGTTTGTATTCCTAGCATTTGTTTCTTGTTGTTGTGATTGTGATTGTCCACCAGCACCAACGTTTAATTTGTCCAAGGTACCAGACAAGGCGCCTGCTGTGGCGCTGATCATCCGGAAATTTTCTTCTAATTCCCGTAATACTTCTGGATCAAAATCTTCTGACATTTTTCTTTAATTACCCTTTAACCAAGATTTTATATAGGCTGTTTTGCCGTTACTAAATATACTTACATATCTATTTAGTTTTTATAAAATAGGGTGTATTAATATGAGGAACAAAAATGAACGAATTGGATAACAATCCCTTAAGACAATACTTTAGAAGGCCTGCGGTATTCTTAAATTTACCTACAGGCGGAGAATCATACACAGAAGACGTTATTGAATTTCCAGATAACAAAGAATTGCCGGTCTATCCGATGACAGCAATTGATGAGATAACCACAAAGACACCAGATGCTTTATTCAATGGATCAGCAATGGTTGAGATTATTAAAAGTTGTATACCTGATATCAAAGACCCATGGAGACTATTAAGTAATGACTTAGATGCTGTTTTAGTTGCAATCAAAGCCGCAGGTGGACAAGATTCAGTTGATGTAGAAACAGAATGTCCTAAATGTCAAGCATTAGGCACATATGGTGTTGACTTATTAGGTATGTTGACATCACTAAAACCTGGTGACTATGATACAGTACTACAAATTGCTGATTTATCTATCAAGTTTAACCCATTAACATACAAAGAAATGAATGATGCCGCTTTAGGACAGTTTGATATTCAGATCAAGTATAAAGGCTTGGCTGACATCGAAGATGATACTGAACGTAACAAGCAAACATCATTGGCACTACAAGAAATCACTGTATTAACACAAGATATTCTTAGTGAAGCAATCGAATACATTCAAACGCCTACAAGTAAAGTTGAAGATACTAAGTATATTTTAGACTTCTTAAAGCAGTGTGAAAGCAAAACATATGAAACAATCAGAGACTATAATACTAAACTGAAGGCAGATAGTACTATTAAACCTTTGAATATTAAATGTTCCGAAGAAGAATGTGGACACACATTCCAACAACCATTCTCATTAAACGCATCTGATTTTTTCGTATAAGGCTTCTACAATCTCAGCCCGATGAGGTAAGGAAGTCGATTGATGACATGGAAGCATATGCTCGGGGAATCAAGCGAAACGCCTTGGAACTATCTTGGTATATGAGGGGTGGTGTATCCTATGAAGATATACTCAATATGTCCCAATGGGAACGTAAAGACATGTGGTCAATTGTAGAAGATCACATGGAGACAACCAAGAAAACTCAATTACCATTTTTCTAAACTTCATTCTATTGGTTCTTTTCAGAAGTTCTCTTACGAGAACTTAATTACTCTTTCACTCCGTTCAATCGTAATTGTTTTTATTTCTAAAGGATTAATTAAAAGTTCTTAATGGTAATCTTTAGAAGTCTTATTACTTTTTGAAAGCCATGGTAGTGCTACTCAAGCACTACCACAGAAATTTCAGTTATGTAATCTCATTACTCCCGTCAATCCACGTTGATTATCCCCGACCTACTACGTTACTATAGTTGATCGCTACCGGTTGCCCTGTAAAGTTTGCTGGGTTGTAGTTGAGCCTATTACATTAATAAACGTAATATCTCGGCAACGCATGTTCTATATCATCAAATCAAAATAGATATAGACTCATTGAGGGTTCGCTATCCATGACGATTGCCCTCTCGGTATTGTTGTGTATAACACACTACTCCAAATCTGTCAGCAGGGTTTCTGCATCCTCGAGGAGAGCCGAGCATTGTATTACGGCTATGCTTATGTACGTTCTATTTCCCTATCAGTAGTTGACAGGGGTAATTTTAGTTTGTATTGACGTGGTGTCTGTTAGTTTTGAGTTGGTCTCTGTGTTGCCTGAGTATGCTTTGAATATTTCATGGTTGAACTTGAAGAAATGATCATGTTCTATGATAATCCAATCAGCATGATCTGCTGAAGTATAGTACATAAATTGATCACTTACCCAAGTGTATTTGCTCGGTAAGCAAACGAACTTTCCTTTACGATTAAACTTCATAAACAGAACGTTTAAGTCGCCTTCATCGGCTACGTCCATTAATTGATCTAACCATGTATCAAGTTGCTTACATGAACCTGCAAGTACTTGATGAAAGGGAAAGTCTGCGTAAAACTTACATTCTACATTAAGTTTAACAAAACTTTCTCCAGGAACAATGTCCCCTTTAAAACTTCTGATCTGTCCTTCATGCAAAATTTCTGTACGAGATTGATTTTTACCACCTACGTATGCACCTGATCCAGGTGCCCGTATAAAACTCTCTTTATACAGATCACTTAGATACTTTGCGATTTCTCGTTCGTATCCTGATCCTTTATTCTTTGAAGGTGATGGCATAATATATAGTTATCTCTTTACCACTCGGTGGCATAATTTTTATTGACAATTTTTGCATTGCATTTTGTTTGACATTCGTAAGAGCCATGTATAAACTCGGTTTTCCAAAAATTGTCTTTGATGATTTCGGTTAAATTACTTTCATGTAAGTTATATTTCTGACCTAAATCATTCCATTTGTTATTGTGTCCGTATCTTGTTGCGACCCAACAGCAGGGATAAAACTCTCCCTTAGCATTGATATAAGTTCCTTTGTTGCCTATATGACATAATGGCTTTTCATTGCCTACTATATGAACTTGCTCAAACAATCTGATGTTTGTCTTCATCCAGGGTTCTAATAAGAACTTGTCTGTTAGTTTAGTTACATCTCTTTCAAATCTATGGCTAGATGATAACAGATTATCACTTGGTTGTAAAGCATCATCTTTCCCATAAGAATCTTCGTATATCTTTCCAAACTTAGTACTCTTGGTTAACTGAAATGCATCAAAGCCTAATTCTTTTGCATAGTTTTTCATGTCTTCTATCTTGTCTTCATTAAACTTGAAGCCTATTGCGTCCCACACTGTGTAACATGTTGACTCATCGTTGATGATAGAAGCACCTGTAACGATGCTAGACCAATTAGAATTGATTCTATAGACATTGTTACTATCATGGTCCCAACCATCGATACTAAAGTGTATTTGATCCATGGGCCCAAGTAAACTTGCTAGTTCTTTCCACCAGCCCTCATTCTTATAAGAGCCATTTGTCACAATGACAATGGCAATGTCATTTTTAACTGACTTGAAATACTTAATAATATGTAGAAAGTCACGTGCATATATAGGATCGCCATCATCTCCACAGAATGTTAGTTTTTCTACATGTTCTGTAATAAAATCAGGTGGAAAATTACGAGTAAAGAATGCCAACTCAAGTTCAGTGTTGACTAGTGTGTCAGGAACCTCTTGTCGAGGGCATCTAGGGCACTTGAGGGTGCATTTACTGCTAACTTCTATATGCCAATGCCAAAGAGCGAGACTCACAGATTTTCCATTTCCCTTGATGTGTTGTATGTAGTAAATCCGTTCTCTTTAACTACTTGTAATACACTTGGGACACGTCCTGCTAGTTCTTCTCTGTGTGACACTAACCAAATTGATTTACCATTCTGCCTAGATTTTGATTTAAGAATACCCATAGCATTCTCTACACCTATAGTATCTAAGCCTGAGTCAATTAACTCATCGATAAAGATTGTGTTGATAGGAGCATATAAGTTCTCCCATACATCTCTGAATGCAAATGACAATCCTAAGATTAATCTGTTACGTTCTCCCCTAGATAAGTTATCAAAGTCTAGTTCTCTACCCAATTCTGTAATCTCTACAGTTAAATCGTTTTGGAACACAACTTGATGAGGTAGACCCATCTTGTCTAAGTAATTTGTTAGCCTAGAGTTTAAGTAAGATAAGTTCTGATCAATAATCTTTTTACGAACAAAGGAGTCTTTACTTGTTAACAAGTCTAACAAGAACTTCTGATGATCTCCTAGACGTGATAATTCGTTAACTCTGTCAAAGTCTTGTTCTTGTATTGCTTGACTTTCCATTTCACTAATTTGTTCGGTGTATGGATTTTCATCTAATTCTTTGCTGTCTATTTGAGAGACCAAGCCTTCTACCTTGCTTCTATGCTCAATTGCTTCTTGTTCACTGTTGTAAAAGACAATAGGCTTGTCACCGACTACCCCTAACAGTTCTTTTGCTTTCTCAAACTCTACACATAACTCAGCCAATTCTTCTACACGTTCGGTCGAGTCTTTGACTGACGTTTCTTTATCTGTTAATACTTGAGTATGCAAATCATCATGGAAGTCTTGTCCACATGTGTGACACTTGTTAGTTTGTAACACCTTAAGTTCTTTTTCTAACTTAGTAATTATCTTAGACTCTCTTTCAACATCACTAAAGGCACGTTGTATCTGTGAGTCTACATCAGCATGAGCAGACTTACGTTGTTTATAAAGAGCAAGTTCTGCGTGATTGGTTAATTCTGCTTCGATATCTAGTTCTTGTAGGGTTTTGACTCTGCTCTTTAATGTATTGATGTCTTCTGCTGTCTTTGCGTCCCACAGTCTTGCTCTCTTCTTAAGAGACTCGATTTGTTCTAGTACACGTTTGTTTGCTTCTTCTATAGCCTTGATCTTAAAGTCTTCTGCTTGTAAATCTTCTTTGTTCTTTTTGATTATTACTTTTATCTTCTCTGCTTTTTCTGATAATAAAGTAATACCCAATAACTGCTCAATGATATCACGTTGTTGCCCTACAGGCATAGCCAAGAAAGGTAAATTGTACGTATTAAGTGCTACAATGTTTCTAAACATCGTAGGAGACATACCAATAACTTGTTCTATAGTTATTTGTGTTTGTTTGTTTTCGCCTTGTGCTTCGTTATCATCTTCTTCTGTGCCATTGATAAAGAATCGTAATAGATTTGGCTTACGACCACGTTCAATACGATACTCAACACCATTGGCTTCAAACTCTAATGTAACTAAACAGCCTTTGCCGTTTGTTCTGTTGATTAGATTGTTTGCTTTAATGTTATTAAGAGCAGTACCATACAATGCATAACTAACTGCTTGAATAAGAGTAGTCTTGCCAGTACCATTTCTAGCACCATCACCACCCAAGTCTAAATTGTCACCTAAGATAAGAGTAAGTTCTTGGTTATCTAAGTTAACTGCTTGAGTTACAGAACCAACACTTAAGAAATTTCTTAGTGTTATATTTTTAAGAGTAATCATTGTTATTAAGTTGCCCTTTTCCATGAAGATAGATCACGTTTAGTGTGATCTTCGATAATAGATATACCTTCGTTAATAAATTGTATTGCACTTGTATCGTCAAACACGAGTGGATTGTTCATTGTAGTTTGAAACTTCCTGTTCATATTACCATTATAAAATTTACCAATTCCAATATAATCACATAAATCATACATGTATTGTTTTGGGTCAGCACACAAATCATCATAAAATGTATAATTTATAGGTAACTTGCAGTCTTCCCAGTAATTAAAAATCTTCTTTGTATCAGTATACATGTATATCTTTGTGTTAGCAACTAATTTGGTATACTGATCGGGTGTGTCTTTAAAGTTAGGATTTCGATTCTTTTCCATATTGTATAATGAATTTAAAACTTCATATGGATTTCGGAAACTTAGACCAAGATGTGTAGCATGATTATGTATTTCTTTAGGCGTGGCATAATGTCCTTCAACATAGTCGCCATTGAATATGTGAGTGTGTAAGTTGACAGATACCTTGAACTTGTTATATGTATTCTGATAATGTTCTAACGATGTACCATCAAACTCTTTGTAATGCGTACTTAACTTACCATCTACCTCTGGATGTTCCATGAATTGCGACCAAAGCCAGTTGGTGCCAGATTTCGGATAACCCAGATGTCGGTAATGGATCATATAGACTGATAGATTCCTAGCAGTATACTTTTGTCATAAAATTCTGATTCTATGTTTTTAATTTGATCAATGATAATGTTATCCACACTCTCAAACGATATCTCACCTGGTGCTAAGTCTTGTGAATGTTCCTCGTTCTTAACTGGAAGCAATGACATTTCTCTTAGGCCATACTCTGGTATTAACTGTTCTCTAATGTAATTAGATTCTTCATACGAGATATCAATATCTAAGTGTACCCGAACATGAGCATTTTTAATTAATAAACCTTTTGGGTTCTCTAATACTTCACTTAGTTTGTAAACTCTATATACAGGTTGATCAGGCCATGAATGAAACTCGGGTTCTTTATCCCATTCTAGTACCATCATACCTCTAGCATCATCACCTGCATCTGCATAGTTATGCGGGAATGCATTGCCCATATACCAAACATTCTTTCTTGCTTGACGTTTGTGAAAATGTCCAGTGAATACTTTATCAAAGTGTCCTAAGTGATCAGTGTTTGCCTCACCATGATCAGGCATTTCTATCATAGCATTCATGTAGAAGTGAGGGAGTTCTAAGTGAGCAAAAAGATATTTGCCTTTCTTTTGTTTGAGCAGTTTATAATCATCACCACATAACCATGGAGCAATAACACAATCGCCTTCTTCAACAAAGTGATCGACTACAACTACGTTCTTAAGATGCTTTGCCCACTCAACTGAGTGAATGTCTCGTTTGTCTCTGTAATAAAGATCGTGGTTACCTGTAATGAAGTAGACTTTCTCAAATGCATCATTAAGTTTCTCTAACGCATTCAAGCCGTACTGTAAAGTATGCATGTTGATTGAGGCACGATGATGATTCCAGTCTCCCAAAAAGAAACAAGTCTCACAGCCTTCTGCTAGTGATTTCTCAATAAACCAATCAACAAAGTTTTTACAATCTTCATTGTGTTGTAAACTATTACTTTTTAAGCCGAAATGTATGTCCGTAAAGACTGCGGCCTTCTTAAAAAGATTTGTCATAAGCACCATCCATTAATGTATAACTACTATTATACAATAGGTAAAGGACAAAAACAAGACTTTTGGAAGCCTTGTTTGCCCAAATTGATTTAATACTACTCAGAGTATGTTTCGGTGGGTTTTTCGTACCCTAGACCATTATAGTCTTTCATTTGACGAGAGAAAGAAGGATTGAGTCCATTCATTTCGAGGATATCATCTCTGATATTTTGATTACGTTTCTCAGAGTTGAGTACTCTACAGAAACTGTTAGTGATTGCCGCAGTATAGTATGCGAAAGGGTTAGCAGACTTTGCTTCATTGAATCGCAAGCCGACATATGTCAACTGTAAGATAGCAGAGTTACGCATTTCATCATTGTAAGTGTAACCACGCCAGTTATACTTCATAGCATACTTTTCACATAACATGATATACATACGTGCTAGTTTGTCAGTTAATGCACCATTGGTAGCAGTGAAAGAACCAGTCTTCATACCACCTTTCCAATGAGATTTACCAACTAAAGTTAAAGTCATGGTGTTAGCATCTAAACGATAATGTTGAAATGGGGGAAAGTTTACTTTAGAATGAACCATATCATCAACTGCCGCTTTTGTTTTCTTATCTTCTAAATCAGCAAATGAATCTTCAGATGAATTATCATCATCAAAGTCAATAATTTCTATTGCTTTCTTTTTCTTAACAACTTTACGAGGTTGCTTTTGCGACATAGGAATGTGGTCCCAAGTCATTACTCTAAAGATTAAACCATCAGTTTCAATTGTTTTTGGATCTATTTTTCTTTGACCAGTTAGCCCTTGCTCTTGTGATAGTCTAAGAGACTTCATTAACTTTGCTTCTTTGATTTGTGTAGGCTTGATAGCAAATGCTAGACTTTTTTCTAGTGGCATGTCTGGGGTATCGATAATACCATCGTATTGATGATATTCATTCTTTGTATAAGAACAATACGATGTTTTGCTCTTATGAATTTCTTTTAGAATATCCTTGTTGTTTAAATAATTGACTGGTTTTTTCTGTGGTATGGGCATTGAAACTCCTATTGGTTAGCCTGTATAGTACACGAATTGCTTTACGAATGCAACAATTACGGGTAAAATTTAGCGGTTTTTAGCAACGATAAATATATCATGTAGACTGCTATTTATACAAGGGAAAATATGGTTATGATAAACATCAAGAGGAACACATAATGCCGATACAACAGTATCCGGATGGCAACGGTACAGAGTGTTATTATTACGAAGACTTCACTAGTCTCGGTGGTGCCAGTATCCATATTGAATCTACCCTCAAAAAGGCTGATAATTTAGAAGGAGAAGCCGTCGGTCAAATCAGAATCAACGGAAAGTTGTTTGGTAGAAAATTACTGGCCACAAACGCATACCTCGTCGGCCTGGTTAACGCAAACAGCACTTCGGGGCCAAAGTCCAAGCAAGATGTAATAGATCGAGTAAATGCTGTATTCGCCGCAACCGAAGCATGTAGACAAGCAAAAATAGAAGCAAACCTAGCCGCTCAGAGGACAGAACCTGAAGTAGTTGCTGAAGAACCGACCGCCGATGAGCCTGAAGCAGTACCAGAACCAGTAGAAACTCCACCAACTGTTCCAGATACAGATACACCCGCACCTGATGAGCCTGAAGCAGTACCAGAACCAGTAGAAACTCCACCAACAGTTCCAGATACAGATACACCCGCACCTGATGAGCCTGAAGCAGTACCAGTACCAGTAGAAACTCCACCAGCAGTCCCAGATACAGATACACCTGCAACACAAGAAGAAAATGCTGATGCCGAAACAGGAGCTGATGTTGGCACTGGAACTACTGCAGGTAGTGGAGTAAGTATAACACCAGCAGAAGTGTCCGAACTCACATCAGCAGAAGGGTCAGCACCTGGAGGCAACGATTGGAGAGTCAGACTTAGTTTGGGTCCACGGTCAGAATATTTGTATAAAAATCCTGCTGGGGCTGGCATTTTAGCCCCGCTGATAGATACAGATGGAGTTATATTTCCGTACACGCCTACAGTTAATGTTACGTATGCGGCCTCATATGATAGTACATCACCTGTGCATTCGAATTTTAAAATCAATCAATACACAGCTAGTTCAGTCGATACAGTAACGATTGGCTGTACTTTCACAGCACAAGACACGAAAGAAGCAAATTATCTACTAGCATGTATTCACTTCTTCAGATCAATGACTAAAATGTTTTATGGACAAGACGAGAGTCCTAAGAATGGAACTCCTCCCCCGTTAGCGTTCTTATATGGTATGGGAGCATTTCAGTTTGAAGGACACCCGTTAGCAATAACAAATTTTACTTATAATTTACCAGCAGATGTTGACTATATTAAAGCAACTAACTCATCAGATGATACGACAGCCGCACCCAATCTAGTAGGTGGACAACTCACACCAGGTGGAGGCGCACCACCGCCAAACTTTCAAACTGCTATATCAGATGAGATTACATATGTGCCTACAAAAATAACTATGTCGATTCAATGTATTCCGATTATTAGCAGAAATCAGATCAGTTCTAAATTCAGTCTTTCTGAATACGCACAAGGAAAACTTAATCAGGGTAGCAAACGCCCAGGTGGAGGTATTTGGTAATGGCTAACAATAGTTTATATCCTAGAACAAGTCCTTATTTTCAAACAGGAGTCTTTGATAAAGAATTCTTAGATGTTATGAAAAACAGACCTATACCTAGAGATCCAGGAGATGCTACATTCGTTGTTACTATGCAGTACGAATTTAGACCTGACTTACTAGCACAACATTTATATGAAGATCCTAAACTGTGGTGGGTATTTGCGGCTAGAAACCCTAATCAATTGGGACCAGATCCTTATTTTAATTTTACAGCAGGTATAACAATATTTGTGCCTAGGCTAGACACATTACGTAGAGTACTTGGAATATAATGCCGAACCAAGATAATGATGACATGAACAACTCTACCGCTTCCCAAACGGCATCAGGGTCTGCGGCGAGACCAGGTAGACGATTAACGAATCCTTTAGCAGATTTAGCATCAAGCAATTATCAACTTTCTTTATATATGATTACACCAGATGCATATGATGCATTTACTGCTTCAGGCAGAACTAATATTGATGCACTCCAAACAAATGGAGGAGGCGGCGCATTTCTTGTAGCACAAAGCGGCGGCATAAACAACAACACAGAGAACAGAGCACCAGGATTTCATTTTGATTATTATTTAGATAATTTAGAAATAAGTCAAATGGTCTCAGGCAAAGCATCAGGCTCAGCAACTAATGTATCAGAACTTACTTTTACTGTTACTGAACCGTATGGATTTTCATTTATTAATAAACTAAAAGATGCATCTGAGCAACTACAACAATACGGTTCAAATCTTGGCTATGCAAAAGGCACAGTCCGTAACCCAACAAAACAGTTTTTTATATTAGGTGTTTCATTTCTTGGATATGATATTAATGGTACTCCTGTTTCAGGTGTGTCAATTGACCCTAACAATTCTGGAGCAACAGGAAACGATGATAAAAATTTGTTTCAAGTGTACCACGACATTGTTATAAGTCAAATTGATTTTAAAATCGACGGTAAGATTGTTACTTATAAAGTTACAGCGGCCGCTATAGCACCTACATTATCTTTTGGTGTTAAACGAGGAAGAGTCCCGTACCCAGTAAAGTTAACAGCAAATACAGTTGAAGATGCAATGACTAAATTGATGGACGGAATGTCAAAAGAACAACTTAAACTTAGAGATAATGGAGCAATAACAGTTCCAAACACATTTGAAGTTAAGTTTGTAGGCGATGGTGTAGATAAACTTAGAGAGGGTAAATTAATAACACCCGAAGATGTTGATAAATTTAAATGGAAAGGGTCTGATGCAAAAAATGCACAAGAAGCAACCATTGCACAAGAAGTGACTTCTGTTCCTGATAGTGATCAACGTCAAATCACATATGCAAGAGATTCCGCAATATTAGAAATATTTGATGATTTAATCAAACAGAGTACATATCTACGTGATGCTATGACAGTATTATATAACACGTCTCTTACTCCAGACAAAGAGAAAAAAGATAATCAAGGTAATGCTCCAGCGGCAAACGGAACTATAGGCTGGTATCATGTTACGCCTCAAATTAGTAAAGCCCAATGGGATCCTGCAACATCAGATTGGGGATATCACACAGTATATGTAATTGAAACATATCAAACGCCTGTGATAACTGCTTCATATGTAAACCCAGGCATGAATTATTATGGACCTCACAAACGATATAACTATTGGTACACAGGAGAAAATTCTGAAGTATTAAAATATGAACAAACACTTGATAATTTATATTATAATGTAGTGTTAGGTAAAACAACGGCAGAAGCACAGGCCAGTATAAATCAAACTGCTTCAACAGGAGGAGATACTGATACAAGCAATATCCCAGGACAAGGACAAGACGGACCAAAACTAGGAAAACTTGCAAAAGGTAATGAAGCACAAAACTCTTATGTAACTAGTTTATACTCTCCAGCAGATTATGGCACAGCGTCTGTAACAATTTTAGGCGACCCTGATTTTATTGTGCAGGATCAAACAAGTAGTGTAGAAAGTGTATATAATAGATTTTATGGAACAAACGGATTTAATGTAAATGCTAATGGTGGGCAAGTATTTATGGAGATCAACTTTAAAGAAGCAGTTGATTATGATGAAAGCACCGGGGTATTAGAACTAAATGATAATATATTGTTTTGGGAGTATCCAGACAACATTGCTAACATAGTCGAAGGTGTAAGTTATCAAGTTGTTAATATTAAAAGCATGTTTAAAAACGGTACGTTTACACAAAATTTAGATTGTGTCATTAACACCTTCCCCAATTCTGATACGTCTGCAACAGACGCAAACCGAGAGAATGGGTCAGATGGCTCTTTATTAAGTGGCGGTAATGAAGGTAGTAATTCTTCGACATTTGATCCTGCAGGACTAAGAAGTGAATCCGCTGGCGATGGCTCACCAGCCGCTGGCGATCAAACAGGTAATGGTACAAACGGTGCTAGTGCTAATGATGATAACAATGGTTCTGACTCAGGTGATCCTGATGATGACGGAAGAGAGGACGGATAATGCCACGTAATACATGGAAACCTAGGGGACAATTAAAAAAGAATAAACCAGGAGCAGGTATAGCCGCAGTTAATGAAACTGCAATGCTATGTACTGTGATGAGTAATATCGACCCTACTAACGCCGGCAGATTAGAAGTATTTCCCAGTGACTCTTTTAAACAAGATGCAACAGGCAGTGACTCATGGATAACAGTTAACAGACTTAGTAGTTTCTTTGGTCATGTTGAAGGACAAGCAGACAATAATGGTACAGGCACGTATACGAGTAATCCAAGTGCATATGGACAATGGAACTCTCCTCCTGATATAGGATCAGAAGTACTTGTTGTTTTTGTCAACGGTGACCCTAACTATGGCTTCTATCTTGGTATGGTTGCTCGACCTGAATATATGAATATGGTTCCTGCAATTGGTTCATCAGATAATATTGTTCCAAACGAAGGCGAGGCACAATCTTATGGTGGTGCTTCTGTACTGCCAGTTACTAGCATGAACACAAATGACAAAAATGCCGCAGATGGAAACGATTACTTAAATCAGCCTAAGCCTGTTCATAGTTACACAGCGGCTATCATGCAACAACAAGGTATATTACGAGATAGAATCAGAGGCCCTATCAGTTCAAGTGCTACTAGAGAATCTATAAGTAGAGTAGGTTGGGGTGTGAGTAGTCCAGGCAGACCTATCTATTCAGGTGGTTTCACAGACGAAGATATTGCATCAAACTTAAACACAGAAAAGCCAGAAACATTACAAGTTGTAGCAAGACGTGGCGGACATTCAATCGTTATGGACGATGGAGACATCGTTGGTAGAGATCAATTAATTAGATTGCGTACAGCATTAGGCCATCAAATCTTAATGAGTGATGACGGTCAAGTATTAATGATCTTACATTCTAATGGACAATCATATATTGAATTAGGCAAAGAAGGAACAGTTGACATCTATGGAGCTAACTCAATTAATTTACGTACACAAGGCGATCTTAACTTACATGCAGATAATAACTTAAATCTTCATGGTAAAGAAATTAGTATTAATGCTACAGAGAATTTAAAACTTAATTCAGAAAAAGAAACAACACAAAGAGCAGGTACAGATTATAAATTATATTCTCTTTCTAGTGTATTAATTAAAGCAGACAAAAGTGTAGCATTAGAATCTACAGCGGCCGCTTCTATTAAAAGTTCAGCAGAAACATTTGTTGAAGGTAGTAAAGTAAACCTTAATTCTGGTTCTAGTCCAGTAGCACCTGATGTTGTTGAACCACCAACACTAATAGCACACCCAGAAACATTGTTTGATAAACAAACAGGTTGGTCAGCGGCACCGGGCAAACTCTTAAGTATTACATCAAGGGCACCTGCTCATGCACCGTGGTTAGCGGCCGGACAGGGAGTTGATGTTGAAATTAAATTAGATGCAGATGATGCATTGCCTGCAAGTCCTAGTACTAGATTGGCTGCCACGAATAAAGCAGGAGCAGTTGAAGGAACAGGTGCTCAAGGTGTTTCTAATGCATCGGCCGCATCGATACCTGAAGTGCCAAATTCTAGTAAAGCAATAGATAAAAACACATCAACTGCAATACTTGCAAGTATAGCGATTGACACTGCTAAAACTGTAGCAGACAATAACCCTGTAAATGCCGCCAATCCATTGACAACTGGAAGTGCGATTATAGGTGGAGCAGGGACTAGTCAACCTAGAGAAATATTAGTTGGCGCATTCGGTCAAAGCCCAAGTCAGTTAGTACAAGGCGGAGTGCTTAAACCAGGCGCCGACACAATGGTTAATACATTAATTTCAGATACTACGGCTTTAAGGTCAGTACAAAAATCAATGCCAACATCAGCGTTTACTGGAAAGTTTGGTGCATCATCATTAGATAAATTAGTAGCATCGAACACAGCACAAGCACAGTCTGTTACAACTAATCTACAAAAATCACAAACATTGTTGACTCAATCAGGGGTAATTACAGGCAAGGAAGCGTCAAATTCATTGTCAGGAATTGTCAATGCTGGTCAATCCGCAGGCAATACGTTAACAGAATCAATTGCTAATACAATGTTCATAATGCAGGAGTCAGAGCGAAATGTTGATATTTAATAATTATACTACCATTTGGGAGTCTCTCAATGCCTAGGTTCACTAAACAGGATATATACAACAAAATTAATCAGGGAAGTAGTGCCTCCTTACTTGCCTCTACAACAACTGGAGCAACTGGTGGTGTAGCAAAAGCATTAAATTCTATATCACAAGTGCCTGGCTATGAAGATGCCGTGTCTCTATCACGAGGAGTATCAGCCGCAGGATTTGCCGCTATTAAAAAATCTTTTGTACCAATGACGGCTAATGTCCCACAAAACCTAACAGAAATAAAATCATTAAATGAAATAACTCTGATGGTTGCACAAAAAAATACAGGTACTACAGCAGAATTAACACGACAAATTCAGAATATAAAAAATAGTTCAAATGCCGGTGGCGGAAGTATTAGTCAATTAGCACAACAAGGAAAACTGCCTGGTGTAGCAAAGTTAATAGGGTCAGGATCACAAGCGGCTGAGGCCGCTTCTATTGCAAGTGGTTTAGGTGGATTACCAGGCGGAGCAAGAACAGCAACAGCAATTGTAAACAATCTTTCTGGTGCACAAAATCTTGCCGCTCCTGGACTAAGTGATGTTAGTACAGTCGCAGTAGATTTGGCAGAAAAAGCATTTAAAGGAGCCTCAAATCCATTTCCTTCAGGTGCTCTTCCAGATGCGATAGCAGGTGGTTTAGACCCATCAGGCGGCGGTCTGACAAACAAATTACTAAGTGGTTTGCCTTCAGGTGTACAAGCACAACTACAATCTGCTTTATCATCTTTAACAACAGGCGGTGGATCAACAATCAAATTACCAACTGTTGCATTTAATACATTTGATCGTTCTGGTATAACAAAGCAAATTGATCAAGTATTAGGCAACCCTATTATACCAAGGCCTACTATTATAGGATCCACTCTGCCGACTGGTTCATTTGGTGGCCCTCTATCTGATTTACGTAATCAGGCACTTGATCTTTCTCGTAATCAATTTAATTTTAATCAAGCAGAAAAAGAATATGAAAAAACACTTGATGATATTGCATACTTAGAAAGACAAATTAATGCATATGGTAATCCGCCAGACTTGTCAATAGAATTCCCAGATCCAAGTGATCCTAGAATAGCACAAGAACTAGCAAGAATTGCACAGTTACGATTAGAAGTTACTGCTAAACAGATTGAGGCAGGAAAACTTTATAAAACAATGTCTGATATTGGATTTGAGTTTAAAGAAGACTATGTTCCTGGCAAGCCAGTAGTTTTACCAACACCACCACCTAATCCTGCAGATGACTTAGCAGAATTAATTGCATCTCAGACAATAGCATCAAACGCTGGATTAGAGAATGGTCAAGTGTCTGTCACCGCACAAACAAGTACGAATCAAAATGCATTATCTGGTGAAACAAACTTCTCATTTGCAGACTATGGTAACGGAGTAGTAGTCAACACATTTGCTGACAGCACTGGCGATAACAATGACAGTGGACTTACGTTTGGTGGCGAAAAAATTCCTGATCCCCCGGAAGAAGATCCGCCTATACAAGTACCACCTGAGGAAGTGATTGAAGAAAATACAGTAGAAGCAGTCGCTGGCCCTGATCTGCCACCACCAACACCTCCAGGGGGAGGCGGCGGAGGCTGTGTTGTATTAGAAAGTTATATACCATTAGTAGAAACTGCTTCATTCAATGGCAAAGAAGTTAAACAGGCTTACATGTTGCAACCAGGAAATAGTATCTCTTTGAATACAGCAGATGACGAACTAAATACATATATTGGAACAGTTGTGTTTAACATGGTAGAATTACAACCATGTGTTCGCATAGAAACATCTCAAGGCATTTCATTGAAGTGTTCTACAACTGCTCCAATCTTTACAAAAGAGTTAGAGTTTGTTGATGCACCAGATTTGTTAAACAAACAAATTCTATGTAAGACAGTTGACGGTGAATTCTGGGACGAAGTTGTGTCAGTTGAAAGTATAGACGAACAATTTGTTGCTGTTATTAATGCAGGAGATAATGCATTCTGGGCAGGCGAACAATCTGATGCTTATGTACTTCATCACAATATCGGTTCAGTGCCAACTGACGGACTACAATTCGATAAAAAATAGGATATAAATAGTATTATGCCAACATATGTAGGATTTTCAACAATAAACGCAGAGAAGCCGAGAACTGTAAATGAAATCGGTGGAATCGACAACACTGGAGATTTAATTAAAAATCCGCTTGTGTATGGCAAAAAGTATAGGTTAACTGATGCAGAATTAGTTATACAGGATTTAGTCAATGCTCTCAACATTCGTAAGGGTGAGAAAGTTGGTCAACCAGCCTACGGAACAAGACTTTGGGACTTTGTATTTGATCCAAATACACGAGATGTCACTCAACAACTTGAAAATGAATTGCAAAGAGTAGTAGCACAAGATCCTAGACTCAATGTGAACAGAATCAGAGCATATACAAGAGAAAATGGCATTCTAGTACAGATGGAATTAGCCGTAACACCCTTTAATAATGCTGGAGATTTGAATTTATTCTTCGATAATCAGTCAAACTCAGCCTCTATTGTAACCCAATAACATCTTAAAAATACCCGGTTTTTAAAAAGATAAATATATCTAACAGAGAGAGATATATGGCTACAAGTTCAAGGCAATCAGGATTATTCGGAGTAAACGACTGGAAGGCAATCTACCAGACTTTCCGTGAAGCCGACTTTAGAAGTTATGATTACGAAACACTTCGTAAGAGTATGATCGATTACCTACGTCTGTACTATCCTGAAACATATAATGATTACATAGAAAGTTCAGAGTTTATTGCTCTACTTGATGTTATGTCGTTCATGGGACAAGGACTAGCGTTCAGAAACGATCTAAACGCACGTGAGAACTTTATTGATACTGCTGAACGTAGAGACTCAGTTGTTAAATTAGCCAACTTAGTAAGTTATACACCAAAAAGAAACACATGTGCAAATGGTTTTATAAAAATATCTGGCATACGAACAACAGAAAATTTAACTGATGTCAATGGACTTAATCTAAGCAATGTTCCTGTATTATGGAACGATCCTTCTAATCAAAACTGGTTAGAGCAAATGAATACTATTATCAATGCGTCCTTAGTTGATACGCAACGCATTGGTAGACCAGCAAACTCATCAGATATTTTAGATGTACAGACTAGTGAGTATTCTATTAGAATACCAGAAACTAGTTTACCAATTGTTCCCTTTACGTCTGTCATCGACGGACAATCTATGAACTTTGAACTAGTTAGTGGAACATCACTTGATTCTAATTATGTCTATGAGATACCACCTGCACCTAGCGGCAAACTTAATTTATTATATAGAAATGATAGATTGGGTTTTGGCTCACCAAACACAGGTTTCATGTTCTACTTTAAACAAGGAACATTAGAGTACTACGATTTTAATTATCAACAAAAAATATCAAACCAATCAGAAGATATTAATATCACTGGTATTAATAATACTGATACATGGTTATATAAACGTAACACAGACGGCACATCAACTCCATGGAAACAAGTTGAAAATGTATACTCTGATGCATACTTGCAAACAGAAACATCAGACAGAACTATATTCTCTGTAGACTCCAGATTTAACGATCAAGTCTCATATACATTTGGCGATGGTGTTTTCTCTGAGATACCAATTGGTAACTTTAGAGCATATGTACGATCTAGTAACGCATTAACTTATTCAATCAGTCCTTCTGAAATGAATGGCATCTCTGTTGCTATATCATACATTAGCAGAAAGGGAACAACAGAAACACTAACTATAAACTTACAGTTGCCTACTACAATCTCAACAGCACAAGTAAGAGAGCCTATTTCTGAAATTAAACAAAGAGCACCTACAAGATACTACACACAGAATCGTATGGTCAATGGTGAAGATTACACAAACTTCCCTTATACTCTTTATAACTCTATTATTAAATCTAAAGCAGTTAACAGAAGTTCTATTGGTGTTTCTAAAAACTTAGACTTACTTGACCCAACAGGCAAGTATTCAAGTTCAAACTCTTTTGGAGATGACGGAGCATTATATCAGGACAGCACTGATGGCTTCTTATCTTTAACTGTAACAAACACAAGTGACATCATTCAATTCTTTACTGATGACTTAGCATCTGTATTAGCCTTAAATCGTGCTAATCAGTACTACATTCAAAACTACACACGTTATGCATATCCAGATGCAGGTAGTCCAGTATTATATTGGAAGTCTAGTTCGGTTGACTCAACACAACAAAGTGGATACTTCTACTCAGAAACAAGTTCAGTAGAAACTCCAGCAGTGTTAGGAACATTTACTACATCTAATGCAAAGTATGTAACAAAAGGATCAATAGTAAAACTATCTGCTCCAATTGGCTTTTACTTTGATAGCAATAATCGTTTAGTTGCAGGTATCCCAACAGGCGGCGAGAAGACATATATCTGGTCAACTATATTAAACATAGTTGGTGATGGATCAAACACTGGACAAGGAACATTTGCTAACGGCACAGGACCTGTTATCGTAAATGGTTATATCCCAGACGGTGTTACACTGACAGAAATTATTCCTGTCTTTGATAATTCTTTATCATCTCCTGTAATACAAGAAGCAATTCTTAAAATTGAATTACAACAAGACTTTACTTTAATCTTTAATAATTCATTATTGATCAACCAAGAACGTTGGTCAATTGGCGCGCCTACAGCAACTAATTACTTTGTTAAGTTTACTAGTTTAGGAAACAATCGTTATACAATAACATACAGATCACTTACTTATTACTTTGGCAGTGTTGCTGATACACGATTTACTTTTAGTAAGAATGAATTAGTATATGATCCTTTTACAGGTAAAGTTATACAAGACTTTATTAACATGTTAGGTATCAACACAACATTTGGTTCTACAACAGCATTAGGTGCAGATACTAAAGTTAATATCTTAGGACAGACTGTTGAATCAGATGGTTATGTAAATGACTTCCAAGTTGAAGTTGCGGCAACTGATGTTAACAATGGTCAATTAATTCTAAACCCAGACTTCTTTAATGACATCACAGGCTATGTCAACGATGGTGCAAACATTGGTGTCTACACATTCTTCCAAACAACTGTAGACCCTATTAACTTGACACGTCAAGTAATTATTCCTAGCACAGATATAATTTACACTTATGCAACAAAGACACAAGTTGAAGTTGTTAAGTATGAGTTCCCAGTTGGGCAATTATTCTATGCATACACTGATAATGTCTTTTACAAAACAATACAAGATCCTACAGTAACAACACCTTTTTATGTGTTGACTCCTCAACTTGATTTCTCAGTAAAAGAAGGTAGACAGGGCTTGTCTTATCAGTATAGACATAATGCTAATAACACAACTAGAATTGATCCAGCAACTACAAACATTATTGATTTGTATCTTGTAACTCAAGCATATTATACTGCATATACAAATTGGATTAATGATACTACGAACACAGTTGTAAAACCACAACAACCAACGTTGAATGAACTAGAAACTGCATATAGCAAAATACAAGATTTTAAAATGTTATCGGATTCAGTCATATTAAATAGTGTAACATTCAAACCGTTGTTTGGAGCGAAAGCAGATCCAGCATTGAGAGCAACTATTAAAGTTATTAAATCTAGCACAACAAATGCAAGTGACAGTGAAATACGAAGTGCTGTACTTGCGGCTATGGATACTTATTTTAGTATTAACTATTGGAACTTTGGAGATACATTCTTCTTCTCAGAATTAAGTGCATACTTACATGAAAAAACAAATGAACTTATATCTTCTGCTGTACTAGTATCAAATGATCCTGAAAAACTATTTGGAGACTTATACGAAATTAAATGCAGACCATACGAAATTTTTGTCAATGCGGCCACAACATCTGATGTTGTCGTAGTATCGGCACTAACTCCTGCAACATTGCAGTCATAAGGATAAGATTAAACTAGCATGGCAAAAATTAGAACACTTGATTTCTTACCAGAGATATTTCAAACTGATACTAATGCCCAATTCTTGGGAGCAACACTTGATCAGTTAGTAAACCCTCCGGTTACTGAACAACTACAAGGCTATGTTGGAAGTAAGTTTGGCTATGGAATCAATGCTAAAAACAATTATGTTACAGAGCCTACTAAGACTCGTACAGATTATCAATTAGATCCTAGTGTCGTTTTCTTAAAGAAAAACGAAACAGTTGCTAAAGACTTTATTACTTACCCTGGCATGTTAGATGCCCTTAAATTACGTAATGGCGTTACTGAAGATAATGATAGACTTTTTACAAGTGAGATTTATTCTTGGGACTCATTCACAGACTTAGATAAACTAATTAATTTTAACCAGTATTACTGGATCCCAAATGGACCACCAGTAGTCACTGTAGCATCAGCAACAGTCTTTTCAACATCTGATTACATAGTAACAGATACTCCAAATGCATATAATATTAAAGCATTGGGTTCAGCAACAGGAACAAACAATCCTACACTAACATTGTTACGTGGTGGCTCATATAGATTTGCAGTCAACCAAGAAACTCAATTTTGGATTCAAGGTGTACCAGGAGTAACTGGATTAGACGGCAACCAAAACACTAGACAAGTATTAGGCGTTAGTAATAACGGTGCAACGCAGGGGTACGTAAACTTTACAGTACCAAACAGAGATGCACAAAATGATTTATTGTTTCCGGGCAATAACTTAGTTGATGTTGTTAGCACTACATTGTTCTCAGAAATCAATGGAAAAACTCTATCTGAAATAGGTAACATTGATGGTGTAACATCACTTGACAATCTTACTGTTATGTTCTATGATACAGGAGAACCAACAGAAGTAGGATTTGTTCAATCATTCTTTGATGAGAATGGAGCAAACTATGATGTAAACTTAACAACACCAGAACTTGTTGCACCAGTAACATTAGCAATCACAGAAACAACAACGAATTCAGTTGTTACATCTGGCACAACTGAAGATTTAATTGTTAATCAAACAGTTACGTTTGAAGCAATACCTGCAAGTGATCCGTTATTAGGTGGCTTAGATGTTAATACAATTTATTATGTAAAAGAAATTGTCGATGCAACATCATTTAAATTATCAGACACATTGAACGGACCTGAATTAGTACTCAGTGCTGAAACAGGAACAATGACTGCAAACATTAACGAAGGTCTTTTTGAAGAAGGCTTCTATACAAACGTTAGTGAAAACTTTTACACAATTCAATATGTTGGAACGTCTGATGATCCTACTATTCGTCTGATACCAGCTGGCGTTATACCAACAGAAGAAAAAATTACAGCAGTATTTGGCACCGATTACATAGGCTTAACTTTCTATAGAAATGAAGCAGGAACTATTTTACAAATTCCTTATCTATCAGCAGTACTAGATACATTATACTACCAAGACGGCACAAATGCAAACAAAGTTGGTGCAATAAGATTAATTGACAGTAACTTAACAAACACATTAGATGTTGACGAAGATATTATCGGACACAAAACATTTGAATCAACAAATGGCGTGGTCTTTACAAACGGATTAAAAGTTCAGTTTGACGGAGATGTTATACCGACTAGTTATTTGTCTGGTGAATATTATGTTGAGGGTGTAGGAGAATCAATACAACTTATTCCAACTACAGACTTAATTGTGCCAGAAGATTTTACTGGAACTGAATTTATTCCCTACGATACGTTAAACTACTCCATTGGTAACTTCGATGTTGAATTGTTTATACCTATCGATGAAGATTATCTTACAATCAACAGAGGTGCAATTAATAATAACGCATGGTCACGTTCTAACAGATGGTTCCACATTGATGTTATTAATGCATCTGCAACATATAACAATGATCCAAGCATTAGTACTGTTTTTGCAACAGGTACAAATAAAGCAAAACGACCTATTGTTGAGTTCTATCCAAACTTAAAACTATTTGATTCAGGTACAGTTGCAAAGGCACCAGTAGATTTTATTGATACACGAACAACAAATGCATTTGCACAAGTTGCAAATCAGCAACAATATTATCCTGACATTGAATCATACACTAATTATACTGCAACAATAGCACCTGCTACCGCGGCAACAACGACAACAATTACAATTGCTACTACTGATATTGTAGCACCGTTTCAAGTTGCACAATATGTAACTGACTCTACAAACTTGTTGCCAAACAACACAACGATCACTGCCATAGAAGTCAGTGGACTTAATACTATTATAACAGTGTCTTGGGAACCAAATGAAACATTTGTAGGCACAAGCGTAGCATCTATTGTTGGTAGTGATACTACAGTAAACAATTATGAATTGTTCTCTGGTGCTAGAATTGTTTTTACAGCAGACACAAACCCAATTGTTAAAGATAAAATTTATGTTGTTGGATTCTCAAAGACATCAGTATCTTCTAGTCTTGTTATTACATTATCTGAATCAGAAGATTCTCCTGTATTAGTTGACAACCAGACTGTTTCTCTTCGTGGATTTTATAATCAAGGTTCTACATTCTGGTACGATGGCACAAACTGGGAAGAAGGACAACAAAAGTTAAAAGTTAATCAAGCACCACTGTTTGATATTTTTGATAACAATGGAATCTCATTTGGAGATGCTACAATTTATCAAGGTACATCATTCTTAGGTAATAAACTCTTTGCATATGGTCAAGGCGCTGGACAAAACGATGCAGTACTTGGCTTCCCAGTTAGATATTCTGATATTGCTAACTTAGGTGATATTAGCTTTGATGTATCTCTTAATGTCGATACATTTAATTATGTAACAGGCACAAGTCCAGTTACTCAATTAGTCAATACAGGTTACGTGTATGATTATTCTGCACGTACAACGAAAACACGTAAATTAGGCTGGCAAACAGCAGTTGCCCCCTCAGTTCAATATCAAATCTTTGAACTAGAATATACAACAGGGTCCACAGCCGAGTTTACGTGTGACGTTTCAGTAATAGCAGAAGACTACAGTAACTGGCCTCGTGTACAAGTTTATGTAAACAATGTTTATCAATTGCCAACTGAGTACACACTCTCGTCAACTGATAAAACAACCACAGTTACATTGAATACTGCTCCATTAATTGATACACCTATACAAATTTTATTGTTAAGCAAACAAGTTAGTAAAACTGCTTATTATAGCATACCTATTAATTTAAGCAACAACCCGTTCAACGAATCATTACAAGAAGCGGCCTTAGGAGATATTAGAAGACAGTACCAAGATACATTTATTAATAATGCTAATACTACTGGTGTTATGTTTGGTGCTAACAACTACAGAGACTTAGGGAACATGGTTCCTTATGGTACATCTATTATTCAGAATTCTGCATCACTTGTTTTGCCTGGAACGTTCTTACGTAAATCAGAATATAATATCTTTGATGCATTACAATATAACTCTGAGCAATATGTCAAATACAAACAACTTATAGTACAGACAGTTAACAACACTGAATTTGAACAAAGATTTAATCCTTCAGTTATATTAGATACTGCATTAGAAACAATTACACAAGCAAAATCAGAAGGTGATTCATTCTTCTGGTCTGACATGTTACCATCACAGTCTCCGTTTAAGTCAACATCTTATACGTTTGCAAATGCTTTATCAGAAGCAATTTATCCATTAAGTAAAATATATGATTTTACAAAAGCAAACTATAGCAGTGTATTAGTTTATCTAACACGAACAGAGTCTGGTGTAACAACAACAACTCAATTAACAACTGGCGTAGACTACACAGTATCTTCAACAGAGCCATCGTTGACAGTAACATTGGGATTGATATCCGAAGACATCATAACAATCAAAGAGTATAATCAAACATATGGTTCGTTTGTTCCTAATACTCCAACTAAGTTAGGTACATACCCAGCGTTTATTCCAGGTGTTGTTTTAGATCCTAATTACAAAGTGCCAACATATATGTTGAAAGGACATGATGGTTCGTATACATCTTTGTATACACTTAACTATACTCCAGAAACAGGACTTACTGATTTTAGAGATCAAGCACTATTAGAATTTGAAACTCGAATCTATAACAACCTCAAGTTAAGTACAATTGTTCCTATTGAAGCATATGAAATCTTACCTGGATTCTTTAGAGAATCTAGTTACAGCAATCCTGACTGGATTAAAATGTACACTCCACGATTCTTAAGTTGGGCTGGACAAAACAGAATTAATTATAAAGACCAACAATACACAAGTTCAGATGAGTTTAGTTTTAACTATTATCAATCAGGCAACAAATTAACTAACACTCCAATCGATCAAGGTTATTGGAGAGGCATATACCAATACTATTATGGTTCATCACAACCAAACATAGCACCATGGGAAATGTTAGGCTTTGCAGAAAAACCTGCGTGGTGGGAAACACAATACGGTGCGGCACCATATACAAGTAATAACACTGTTATGTGGAATGACATAGAAGCAGGCATTATTTGGAACGGCAGTGTAGCACTAAGTGTTACCGTAGACCAATTAAAACGCCCGGGTTTAAGTAAAATATTACCAGTCGATGATCAAGGTGAATTGCTTTCTCCTTTGACTGCAATCTTAGGAAACTATACACAAACTACATTTAAAAGAGATTGGAAAGCAGGCGATAATGCACCAGCAGAATTCTCATACAGAAGAAGTTCTTCGTGGCCATTTGATTTAATGCGATTGTTTGCATTAACTAAACCTGCACAGTTCTTTAACTTGGCAGTAGACATAGACAACTACAAGTATAACACAGAATTCAAACAATATCTAGTAAATGATAGAAGTCATTTAATTATTTCTGATGTTGATGTATATGGTTCTGGCACACCAAAGACAAGTTATCTTAATTGGATTGTTGACTTTGAAAAACAACAAGGCATAGATTCTACAAAAGAAATTACAACTGTACTTGCCAACTTAGATGTCAGATTAGTTTATAGACTTGCTGGATACAGTGACAAGACAGCACTCAAGTTCTTTGTAGAAAAAGGAACACCTAATAGTATTAACTCATCACTGCTTATACCAGATGAAAGTTATCAAGTATTGTTACACGATAACCAACCAGTCGATCAGATTATTTACTCTGCTGTCGTAGTACAACAAGTAGCAAATGGTTGGAAAGTATTCGGTAATTCACAAAGTCAAGCATACTTTACAATTGATCAGCCTATATTTAATGGCAACAACTCTGTCATCACGTATGACAACTTAACTGTTAAAGTTGCTAAAGATTATACAACATCTGCTACAGATGAGCAACTAGTTCCTTATGGTACACAGTTTTATACTCCACAAGAGTTATCACAATTCTTGGGAAGTTATGGTGCTTGGACAAGACGTAAAGGAATGCAGTTCGACTACATCGACAATGCTATTGAAGTCAATTGGGAATTGATGGTCAAAGAATACATATACTGGGTATCATTAGATTGGTCAAACGGCTCGTTGATCACACTTAACCCAGCGGCACAATATTTAAAGATTAACAAAGACAGTACTATTGTTCAGCCATTAACAATTTCACAAAATAATTTTGTATTGAATCAGAACTTTTATCCTATTGCAATACAAGACATGTCTATATCAAGGCTTGATACTGAGTTTACTATTAAAACTCAAAATGATGGAGACACATTCGCATATGGACAGTTCAATTTAAGTAACTTTGAACATGGTATTGTATTTGATAACACAACAAACTTTAATGATGTAATTTATAACTTAGTTACCGGACTAAAACAAAATCGTGTTTTCTTACGAGGCACTAAGTCCGCAGAATGGAACGGAACAGTCTTTGCATCTGGATTTATTTATAACCAAGACAATGTAAAAGAATGGGAAACTGGTGTAAAATACACTAGAGGAATGATAGTCACATTCAAAAACAAATACTGGACTGCAAGTAAAATCATTGAACCATCTGCTACATTCAGAGAATTAGATTGGGTAGAAACAGACTATGATCAAATACAAACTGGACTGTTGCCTAACTCATCAACTAGAGCATATGAGCAAACATTATATTATAACACAAACAAAGCAAACTTAGAAAGAGATGCAGATCAATTATCATTCTCTTTAATCGGCTACAGACCTAGAGACTATCTTGGCTTAATCGATCTCACAGATATTACACAAATCAATGTTTACAAAAACATGATTAAATTAAAGGGTACTGTTAACGCAGTGTCTGCATTTAAAGGTGCAAACTTACCACAAGGTGGCATTGATTATGATGTTTATGAAAACTGGGGAATACTATCAGGTCAATTTGGTGGAAGTCTTAACAACAACTTTGTTGATTTTAAATTAAATGAAGCATTATTAACAGGCAATCCAGCAATTACTGCTTTAACAAATGGCGTTGGGACACCAGGGTCACAACAAGAGATAGCAATTTATAATTTGTATAACTATGCTAGACCAATTAGTTCGCCTGACGTATTGCCTACATTAACTAACTCATATACTGAAAACTTATATCCAACAGCGGGATATGTAAATTTCAATGATGTTAAGATGTCATCGTTTTATTACAGTGGCTTACCTAGAGCAGTTAACCAAGAACGTATTAGAGTTCCAATCAGAGACTTTTATGTTAGAGACTATGCATGGTTAGCAAACTTTAAAGCAGACTGGGGAGTCTATGCGTGGAAGCCTATCGCAAGAGTAATAGGCATAACATCAAACACAGACAACACAACAACAATTACATTTGATAAGCCACATGGATTAACAAGATTAGATCCAGTTAGTTTTATTAATGTAGCAAGACCAGTTAATGGTTATTATATTACAACAGCAATTGTAAGTATTACTCAAATCACTATTAATTTAAACTTGCCAGATGCTAATGATCTTATCTTAACTGGTAATGGATTAGGACTTAAGTTTCTTAATCAAAGAGTTAAGACTCCATCAGCAATTACAGACTTAGATTTAAATGAAGCAGAGTTCTCAAAGAACACTGTATGGGTAGACGAAGCACCTTCAGGAGACTGGGGAACATATAGAAAGTCTATCAACTACGCACCACTAGATACACTATCAATAGAAGGAGCAGAAACATTTGCAAGTGCTGTTATGTATACTCCTAGAATGGGTTACTTAGTCGGTGATCAAGCCGCTGGTAAAGTTTATCGTTACGGATACAACACAACTACATCTGCATTTGATTTAGATGCTGGAAGCACATTAACAGGTGCGGCATCGTTCGGCACAACAATTGCTTATTCAGGTAATCTTTTTGCAATTAGTGAACCAACAACTACAACAGGTGTATTAGGATCATCAACACTTAGAATTTATACATTAAATGATACAGTATTAAGTGATGACATTATTCCATTACAAGAATTTATTGGTCCAGAGGGTGCAGGCACAAGTCTAGCAATCAGTGATGACCAAGATTGGATATATTCAGGTAGCCCACTATCTAATCAAGTTAAAGTTTATAACAGACAACGTTTACCGTTCACAGCAGGGTTCTTTAATATAGGTGAAACATACGAAATTACATCTTTAGGAACTACAACTGATGATCAATGGAAAGCAATTGGCGCAGTAGAAGGTAAACTAGGTATTAAATTTAATGCGACTGGAGTTGGTACTGGTACTGGTACAGCAGATCAAATCTCTTATGTAGAAATGGCTGAGATCGAAGGAACTATTCCCCCAATCAATGCAGTAGCAGGTGACAACTTTGGCTTTAGTGTATCAACAGATGACAACGGTGATAAGATTGTTGTTGGCGCACCAAATACAGGTTCAGGCGCAGGCACAGATAACTCTGGCGCATCATTTGTTTTCAACAGAGTCGTACAGAATTTTGAATCACAATATAATTCAATTCCCAATCAACCACATCAATTTGATTTAGCATGGACACAAGTATATGTTACTAGAACTGCTACTGGCGTAGCATCTAATGTTATCTCATATACTGGACCGGGAACTATTGCTGACAATGATGCAATCGTTTTCTCAGAGAACGGAACATTTGGAAACTCTGGTATCAACCCAAATCAAGTTTACTATGCAACAGCAACTGGATTAGGAGTTTTCTCACTTAAAGAAAGTAGATCAACTAATACTGTTGTAACATTAATAGATGATCCTGCACTTAGCAGTTCTATCTGGAATCAAGTAGATAGTACAATAACAAAAGTATCAGTTAACGGTACATTTGTTGATGACAGCAATTATGCTGTTGGTGGTGGACAACAAGCCTTAAGATACTTTGGTAATCTAGTAGCAGGTGACATTGTTAAAGTAGACAGTGAAGTAATTATATGGGAACAGTCATTCTTATCAGAAAACGATACACGTGTTGGCGCACAATTTGGCTATGCACTTGATACAACTGCAAACGGCAGTGAACTATTAGTAGGTTCTCCACAAGAAATTATAGTAGAAGGACAAGAAACATTTAATGGTGTTGTATATCGATTCACTAATGCAGGTGGAAAGTACGGAGTAGTATCAGGTACAAACGAATGTACCTTAACTGCAAATAGAACATTATTGATTAACGGTTTCAGAGTTAACTTAACATCTGGTAGTAATGCAACAGCAGTTGCAAACTCCATCACAGGTGCTGGTATTACTAATATCACAGCAAGTGCAACAAGTGACAACAAGTTAATTATTTCTGTCATTAGTTCAGGCTTAAGTCTTGTTAATGAAAGAATCGTTTTACAACAAACAGACTTTGATACATTAACTGAGTTGGGAATCGACTCATATGTTCAAACACAAATTATTAAATGTCCTCATAACGAAAGTCGTAATGGTTTCGGTAACACGATTAAATTCAATGAATATGATTCTGTTGTTATTGCCGCTCCATTGGGAGAAAGATTCTTAGGCACAACATTTGATTTTACTGATGATGAAAACTTAGACAACGACACTATCTTTGATAATAATGCAACACGATTTGTAGATGTATATACAAACGCTGGTGCTGTTTACATGTTTGACTTCTTACAAAACTATCAGCCAAGTTTACTGTCTCCTGGTAAATTTATTTACGCACAGAATGTTAATAGCAAAACAGAAAACTACGGCAATCAACCTTTGTATGGAACTGCATTAGACTTTAATAGCAATCAAGTCGTTGTTGGTACGCCTAACTTCTTACCTGGAGATGTCAACGGACAACTTACAGTATACAACAATGAGTCAGGACAACGTGACTGGAGAATATTTAGAGAGTCAGGTAAAGTTGTTGATATCAACAAGATACAAAACACACAAATTTATAGTGCTGAAACAAACAACACACTAGTTAATTTAGATTACTTAGACCCTATGCAAAACAACTTGCTAGGCGCAGTCAGAGAAAACTTAGATTATGTTTCCAACATCGATCCTGCTAGTTACAATGTTGATCCAGCAAATGTTACTAGTGGTTTAGTTTGGGGTAATGATCATGTTGGTGAACTTTGGTTTGACACAACAAACACACGTTGGGTAAACTATCACCAAGACAACGATGCACAATACAACAGTAGATATTGGGGTGCAACATTCCCTGGATCAGATGTAGCAGTTTACACATGGGTAAAGAGTAATCAACCACCAAGTCAATACACAGGTTTAGGAACAGTTAAAAATGCTACTGTATATACTATTGAAAGCAAATTAAATGCAACTAACATTGTAGTTCCTGTATACTATTTCTGGGTACGTAATACAAACGTTATCATTACAGACTTAGACAAAACATTATCAGACGGAACATTAGAAAGATACATTAAATTCCCACGTTCTTCAGGCATTGCATACATGGCACCAGTGTTGCCAAATGCATTTGCTATCTATAACTCAGATGAGTTTATTAATGCGAATGATTCAGTATTTCATGTAGGCTTTGCAACAGGCGAAAGTGATGCTGTCCCTCACCAAGAATTTAATTTAATCAGAGATGGTTTCGCAGATGACTTCTTGCCAGGACTTCCCAAGTTAGGAGTACAAAACTCTTCAACTACTGTCCCAATTGGATTGTATGATCGCTTATTAGACTCTATGTCTGGCGTAGATGAAAGTGGACAAATTGTCCCTGATCCTTACTTACCCAAAGCAGTACAGTCAGGTGTATTAGCACGTCCAAGACAAAGTTTCTTCTTTGACAGATTCTTGGGAATACAAAACTATCTAGTATATGCAAACACAATATTAGCACAGTTCCCAATCGCTGAAACAAGACAAAATGCAACATATTTATTTCAAACAGGAACATATTATGACACTACTGATTATTGGGAATATGTCAATTGGTATCTGCCTACTGTTAATCCAGTCGGTCAATACAATAATAACACTAAGTCAACTGTATCAGTAGAAAAATATGCAGACTTAGCCTCACTAACAGTCGATATAGACACAATAGCAACTGTTGAACAAAACGGTGATGGTAAGTGGGAACTCTATCGCTTTGATGGCAACGGTGTTTGGACTCGTATTGGTTTAGAAAACGGAACCATACAATTTAAAACATATCTTTGGGATTATGCGGCAGGCAAAACAGGCTTTGGTGATAACTTCTTTGATACTGATTCTTTTGATGAATATCCAAGTGAAGAAACACGTTGGATTATTCGTGCATTAAACGAACAAATTTATATTGATGAACTTATAACATATAGAAACAAATCATTAATTCTTTTATTTGAATACATTCAAAGTGAAACAGATGAATCACAAAACTTCTTGCCATGGTTAAATAAAACTTCTCTTGTTGACGTAAGTCATACTATTAGAGAATTAAAACCTATACAAAACTTCCAATCTGACAATCAGAACTTCTTATCTGGATACTTAAATGAAGTCAAGCCTTATCACGTTGTAATCAAAGACTTCTTGTTTAACTATACTGGAGAAGACATATATCAAGGTACAATCAGTGATTTTGATTTACCTGCGGAATATAACTCAAACGTTGATAGATATATCAGTCCACAATTAGTTTACAATAATGTAAACAACGAGAATCAATATCTACCAACTAATGCAATTTGGCAAACACCACAGTACAAAGATTGGTTTAACAATTACGGTGTTTCTATTTTAGGACAAACTGATTACGACATAACTATTCTAAGCAATTACATTGAGCAAGGTTCAACAACATTGATTGTTGATAATGCACAAGGATTCCCAATCAATGGTAGCATAACTATTGGTACAGAAGAAATTGCTTATTCATATGTTGATCGTGCATTAAACATCTTGGGAGGATTACAGAGAGGTATCAATGATACTACTGCAACATCACATCTTCCTGGAGCTCCAATAATTATTGATCTACCAGCAGTCTTGCTTTTAAATGGCGGGAAGAATTACGTGGAACCACCACGTGTCACAGCATACATTGATACAACAATTTATCCAGAACCAAGAGTCGAAGCAGAATTCGAAGTGGTTATGTCATTAGATTCTGTAAACAGTGTGAAAGTTATAAATCCCGGCGAAGGGTATGCTGTATTACCAGAGATTAGAATTGATTCTGCTGTAGAACTATTCTTTACAAATTCAGATATCAACTCAACACTACACACTATCTCATTGTTTGCACCTAACTTATCAACAGGTGATTTGATACAATATAAAGATTCTGAAGATGGAGAAAGTGTTACTTTATTAGAAAACAATCAGTGGTACTATATTAATGTATTAGAAAATACTCCAACTGCACTTATTGCGTTGTATTCTAGTTATGGCGATGCAGTCAACGAGACAAAAAGAATCAAGTTTACAAGCGGAACTGAAGACGGAAGTTTCTCACTGAATGTTGGTGCAAGAGCATCAGCAATTACTACATCATCTCCTGTAAGAGAAAACATCTACACATTAAAGTATGATAGAACAACTTACACAAGTCAAATAAAAGATTGGGAAGAAGGAGTGTTCTACGGATCATTCTTTGCAGGTAGTTATTTTAATAGTGAAGACATTGCATCATCTGCAATTAAACTACAATCAACTCAGCCTCCAATCGATTCAGTAGCGGCATCAGCACAAGGCGCAGTTTTTGAAATAGATGCTGTAGCAAATAAACAGACAGTTGAATATTCCGAGTTTGCTCGTAGAGTAATTGATACAGTTGCAACTGGAAATAAAATTAGATTGAATCCATATGACGAAGCATCAGGTGAGTTAAACGCATCTGGTTCTACAATTGGTTTCACTGTTGGCATGCCAATTAAGTTTACTGGTGAAGTACTTGGTGGTATTATAGCAGACCAAGTTTACTTTGTCAAGTCCATAATTAATACAACAGATTTTACTATTAGTGAAACTAATGGTGGCACAACATTTAGTGTGACTACAGCAACAGCAAGTATTCCAATGATTGCATATGCAGGTAAGGTTACTGATACAGCAGTATTAACTCTTAACTATCCTGGCATCTTAGATGCAACTGCAACAAACGGAACTACTAACAAGATTACAATTCCACAAAGTATTATAGGCACTGGCGGTACAGACGGATTCTATGTTGGTATCCCATTGTTCTTTACTGGAACTACATTCGGTAACATTGTTGAAAACGATGTTTACTATGTAACAACTGTAGCGTCTAGTAGTGAGATAACAATCAGTTCCTCAACAACTCCGATCACTACAACAGTTTCTGCTACGACAACAGGAACAAACATAGTTACTGTAGAAGATTCAAGTAAGTTTACAATTAATGATCCTATCATTTTTAATACAATGCTAGACTCATCAGGCAATGTAATTACAGACCTCGGTAATATTATATCAGGAACTGTTTACTATGTCAATGAAATTGTTTCTGGAGTATCAATTAAAATTGCAACACAGGTTAACACTTCTCCATTAGCACTCACAAGTGTAACTGGTTCTGCACTATTGACAAATCAAAAAGATGTGTTACAATTAGCAACTGCAACTGGCTCAATGACAATGAATGTATCGTTGCCAGTATCACCAGGTCAAGTTGACGGACAGAAGTTTACACTTTACAACACGTCTCCGTACTATACTAATATCGCTTCAGGTACATTAACTGCTCAAATTGCTAGAACTGTTGATGCTACTATTGCAACTGTCGATAGAGTTGCAATGAGAAAAACAGATGACGGCACAAGTAATTTTTATGTCAATATGCCAGTTGTATTTGATGACACAGTGGGTGGCATAACAACAGGTACTCCATACTTTGTTACAGACTTTAGTAATCTTCTTAGAACTGCTGGAACATTTATCATTGGAACAACTTATACAATTACTTCAGTAGGCACAACTGTCTTTACTGACATTGGTGCAACATCTAACAACATTGGTGAAGTATTTGTTGCAACAGGCGTTGGTACTGGCGACGGTACTGCGACAACTACAGCGATCACAGTATTCTGTACAGGAACATTAACAGTTGATAACTCTGTCACATGTGTTACTACAGAATCAATGTATGACAACATGCCAATTATATTCACTGGAATAGGATTAGGAAACATTGTTGTTGGTACTGAGTATTATGTTAGAGATATTTTAGATGCAACATCATTTACATTATCTGAAACAATTAGTGGTGCAGAGTTTGATTTATTAACAGACAATGGATCAATGACAGGTACTGGATCACAGTACATTACAATATCAACTTCAGCTGGTGGAGCAAATCAAGTATTAAGTAACTCTCTAACAGAATTTGGATTTACACAAACTCCACAGTCTGTTGCTGAATTCGATATCGGTTATAAACTAGGTGGCTACAGAGCAATCATTAGTTCAGCAGGTTCAGGCTATGCAATTACTAATACTATTACAGTATCTGGCGCAGAAGTCGGTGGCACATCAACACCAAACGATGTCACATTAATCGTAGATGCAATCGATGACGATGGTGCAATTACAAGTCTGATAATATCAGGCGACCCTGCAGATATACTGTCAGACTATTATTTAAAAATTCAAAATCAAAATCAATTAGAAGTTTATTCAGACCCACTAATGACTGTTCCAGTCTCAGGTATTGGATTTGAATTTGGTGGTTTTGTAACTACTAATGTTACAGCAACAGATTCAGGCGGAGCAACGACAGGTTACTTAACTGTTGATGACACGTCATCATTTGAAATCAATGATCCAGTAGTCTTTATGAATATTAACACAGCAGAAAATATTGCATCTAAATTGACTAATGAAGTAACATACTATATTGTATTCATCGATGGCACAGGAATATCTGTAAGTGCAACACCAGGCGGCACTGTTATAGACTCTTTTACAAGTGGCCCAGTAGACTTCTCAATGTCTAAAGCAGGTAGTTATGCATTCTTACCAGAACCATTCTACTTCAATCAGTCTATTATAAAATACTTAGACAGAGTTTATCGTTGTGTTATTTCTAATAACGATGATGAATTTGTTATTGGTAAGTGGGAAGAGTTAAGATCAGATAATAGAATCTTAAATGCACTTGACAGAGTTGAAGGTTATTATAAACCAACTGTCAATATGCCTGGACTTGATCTTACGCAACTATTTGAAGGCGTATCATATCCAAATGCAGTTTACTTAGGTAATTCATTTGCACCTGAAGATCAATTTACTATTGATACACAATTACAAGATGAGCCTTTCTACCCGAAAAACATTTCAAGTACTGGAGTAGTTTGGAACGGTAATAATTATTATGCATCTTCAAACTTGGGAACATACTCAGGTATACTAACATCATTAACAGGTACTACTTGGTCAATCAAACAACTTGCAACATCAGTACTTGATTTGACTGATATTATATTAGGTGGTGGCGTTTATGTTATGTCTTGTACTAACACAGCAACACCAATCTTTAGATCAATTGATGGCGTAACTTGGACAACTAATTCAGAATCATTGACTATTCCTGCTGTACAGTTACAAAGTGTAGCATACAGAAATGGATTCTATGTTGCAGTCGGAGACGAGATCGTACAAAGTAATGATAGTTTTGTATGGACATCACGTAAAACATATGACACAGTATTCGATGTCACATTGAACGGAGTCAATTCGATTGACGCATCTGGCTTTAGTGGATTTATCGCAGTTGGTAAAGGTAAAAAATATGATTACTCAACTGGCGTCACTGAATTAATAGACACTAACATTGTTGCATATACTACTCAGCAAAATGGAGAATCATGGTCTAATGGAAATTCTGTTACACCAAACGGTTGGAACGCAGTTGCAAGTAATGGCACAACAGCAATAGTAGTTGGTGAAAACAATGTTTTTTATCAATCTAACAATGGTGGTAATTGGACAGGCATTAATGAACTTAGTGTTGTCTCTATCAACCAAGCATCAGATCAACTTAATGTTAGTATGACAAGTGGACTCACAGATGGTGATCCAGTAAGAGTAACAGACTCGTTTGGTAACTTAATAGTAGACACTACATATTATGTTAAAGTTATTTCTACTTCAAAAGTAGAACTATATAGTGACTCAGGATTAACAGCAATAGTAACATTAGTAGATGCAGTCATACCATTAGACAGTAGACTATTCTTATATGATGCTACATCTCAAACACTAAATGATGTTGTTTATTATAACAGCATTTGGATGACTGTAGGGGACAACGGTAGAGTACAAACATCATCAGATGGCTTACGTTGGACAACAAGAACATCAGGCGTGACTGAAAAACTCAACAGTCTAAACTATAACGCAGATGATGATATTTGGATTATAGTTGGCGATAATAATATAATTTTAGAATCACTTGACTCTGGTGTAACATGGGCATTATCAAATGCATTTACTACAGCAGAGCCTATCTATGATGTTAAAGGCGCAAACTTTGCATTTGGTTACGGACCAGAAGAATTGGTACCAGGTTACATAAAAGATAACTTTGCAATGACAGTAGTCACACGTCCAGGTACATTATGGGATCCAACAGAGTATTCACACACAGGATTCAATGTAGTATCTCGCACACTTGCACCTACTTCAGAATTCCAAGTTGATTATAGTTTTGATTTATTCGTACAATATCCAATCGATCTTAGCATACAAATTATTGACCCAGCAACAGGCTTAGGTACGGGACTTGCTACAAGTGAGTACACTATCGATTGGCCAACTAAAATGATTACACTTAATACACCACTACAGTTTGCACCAAAAGAAGAATTACGTATAGATGTTTACGAAGTTGGTAACGGTAATCAATTAGTAAAAGCAAATACAGATACTGATCCAATTAGACAAATAGAATCAACAGGCTTTGATGACATTTACTTAAACTGTAACTACAGTGCTACATATTTCGAAGGCTCTGGTTTGATCAGAACAGGATCAAATGCAATCGAAGTTGAAGCAACAGCAACAGAAGCATCATCAGACAGAATTACATGTGTAAGTGTTGAAGACTTTGTTGTCAACGATCCAATCTCATTCCAAGGAGTTGTGTTCGGTGGAGTAGCAGAAGAAACTGCTTACTATGTGAAGTCTATTTCTACAGCGACAAATTCAATAACAATTTCAGCGACATACAATCCTACAACAGGCTTGGCTGGACCAGTGTTGAGTCTAACTGACGCAACTGGATCAATGATTGTTAACATACAAACTGGCACAGGTACTGTTTGGACTGATCCAATTATATATCACAATGGATCTAAACTTGTATTAGGTAAAAACAATACAGTCAGTAGAACACGAGCATCAAACAATGCGATCACAACTGGTTCAACTGTAGGCTTAATTGCAAACAGTAGAATTTACTTTGCGGCAGATATGTTTGGAACTGACATTACACCTAATTCAGAATACTTTATTAAAACAATTGTAGACGGAAATGAATTTACGATTTCTGAAACTCTAGGTGGCACAACACTAACACTCGCAGATGCATCTGGTCAATCATCATATGTATCAAACGATTATGCAATTTCAATACAACCAAATGGCACACAAGCAAAACTCGTATTCGGTCCTCCTAACTCTTACACAAACAATACAGATTACTTAGTCTACTCATTGTTCGGAGAATCAAACGGTACTACTCAATACGGCTATACTATTCCAGAAGTACAAGAGTTTGTAGGTAATGGTTCATCTTCATCATATGCACTTGACAACTTTGTAGGTGGAACTAATCCACACAATGCTATTGTTGAGATCAATGGACTAAGACAAACTATATCACAATACACAATCGATGATGCAAGTGACACTATCTTGTTTAACTCTCCTCCTGCAAACGGAGCAAAGATTTCAGTCTTAACATACAATGATACTGGAAGACAATACTTAACAACACAATATGGTATCGCAGGAATCTCAGGAAGTTCTGCTACAACAATTACAGTTACTGCTACTGATCATTACGAAGGTACTTTTGATGAAGACACACCAAGTATAGAGACATATGACCAAGACGCACCTACTATCGTTACATATGATGAGTTATTAGACACTTTAACTTGTGCAGACACATCAGTCTTAACAGTAGATGAGCCAATAGTTTTCTCTAATCCAACTATAGGCGGTCTGACAGCAGGTGTAACATACTATATCTTAACGATTATTGACGCAACAACATTTACAGTCTCAACAGAAATAGGTGGTGCGCCAGCAACTGTAACAACTGATTCAGGTTCAATGGTAGGTAGTTCAAACGCTGTTACTGTAGCAAATATTACTGCAATCGAAACATCTATTGAAGAACCATTGGTCACTACAGCAACTGCTACATCAAGTACTGGAGACTTAATAACATTTACTGATACTTCTGGATTCGTACCAACTCAGCCAATCTTGTTTGCAGGAACGCAAATGGGTAACATAGTACCTGGTACATATTACTTTGTTGGTACAGTATCAAGTTCAACAGAAGCAACGATAACTGATCAGTTTGGTGCTGTAATTACACAGACAAATGCATCAGGCAACATGCTGGTTAAACAAGGCGGTAACCCAACTACAAGAATTACAACAGGCATTCCACATGCATTAGTAGATGATGTTTTATGTACAATTGACGGAACTCTAGGCTCAGTAGAATTGAATGGTAACAGTTACTATGCTAAAGTAATTGACGCATATAAATTTGATATCTATACTCAAGTCTTTAACCCAGCAGTTGATGCTCCTAACAATCCTGTCGTAGGTGTTAGTACATATATAAGTGGCGGTTATGTTTGGAGACAAGGCACATTCTTCTTATCTACAACTGTAGCAAGTGAAACAGTAGCATCTAATAACTCTATTGTTGTTGATTCAACAACTGACTTAGTTGTGAACACTCCAGTTATCTTTACTGCTCAAGGTTCTCAAGTAGATGATGTATTACTAGGTGGCATAGTACAAGGAACAACCTATTATGTAAATGAAATACTCTCTGGAACAACATTTACTATTAAAACGACCCGAACAGGAATAGCATCACTCTCTTTAACAAACGAGACAGGTGTTATGAATGTAACGCAGTGGGAACAAACAAATGTTGAAAGAATTTGGGTAACAGTCAATGGATTGCGTATACCAAACAACAAACTAGTTATTAATTCAGATAATGAAGTAAGTATCTTAACAGTAATTCAGCCTGGTGATATAGTTATTATGACTAATATGATTCCACACTCAACACCAGATGAAGAAATATACTTGAACTTTGTTAATAGTGACCAGAAAGCATCAATCTATCGTGCAAATGTACAAGCAAGAACATGGTTGACAAAACCAATTAATGATCTGACTACATCAATTTATGTATATGATGTTACTAGATTAACAGACAATGTAATACAGACAAATACAACAACTGCTCCTAGTAATAATTTATACTCTATTGGACTTGTATCTGATAAAAGAATTCTTACTGGTGTAACTGTTGTAAATACTACGACCGGTGCAACTTTAGATCCAGAAACAGATTATTTTGTAACTATAGAAGATTTAGCACCAATATTGAATATTAGAACTGGAACTTACATAACAACTGGCGATGAGTTAAAGATCACATCACTTGTTGGTAATCAAATCTATGTTAATGGTGAGCAAATTGGGTTTACAAGTGTAGACTTTGCAACGAATTCGATTTCAGGATTACAAAGAGGTACTGGTGGTACAGGTAAGCAAAACGATATCCCTGTTAACACTGAAGTTCTTGGTTTATTGAATACAAATAGACTTCCAAACGTTTATTATGATCAAACTTGGAACTCATATAACTTTAATGCTGTTCAAGGAGACCCATTGCAGATCAGTGATACAGTCTCAGCACAGTTTCTACATACGGACATTACATAAGTGATAAATAAAGAGATGAACGATAATAAGTCAGAAGATAATAAAAAAGAAGTTGCGGATGTGCAAAAACCGCACGAAACAGGTGGGATATATTTCTCGTCTAGTCTTAAAATTACTGACCCAAATACAGAAGAAGTGTTAGTACAAGTGAGAGGTGATAGTTAATATGTCAGGAGATCAACAAATTCTAAAAATGGAAGGCTTTCTGACTATCAGAGACTATAAGACCGGAGAAGTCTTACAGGAAGCAAAGAACGCAATCAACTACGAGAATATGTCTGAAGCAATCGCTGATACATTATCTAGTAGAGGATATGGTGAAATATATCAAATGGCGTTTGGTAACGGTGGAGCCTCTGTTGATGAGACAGGCGTTATTACATACTTACCACCTAACACTACAGGTCAAAATGCGGCTTTATACAATCAAACATACGCAAAAATTGTTGATGACACAAGTGTTTTCAACTTAGACCCAACAAGAAACAAAATGACAGTGTTTCATACAACTGGTAGAGTATATACAGACATACTCGTACAATGTCTATTAGACTACGGTGAGCCTTCAGGACAAGCCGCGTTTGATAATAGTACACAAACAGATTCTAACTTTATATTTGATGAATTAGGACTATTAGCAAACTACGGAACAGACAGTAATGGCAACGTAATTACACGACTTTTAACGCATGTAATCTTCCATCCAGTACAAAAATCACTAAACAGACAAATTCAAATAGATTACACAGTTAGAATACAATCCCTAACTAATTTAGTAACTATTTAAGATAAATAATATTAACGGAGTGAATTAAAAAATGGCATATACAATCTTAAAAAGTGATGGGACAGTCTTAACGACCATTGCCGACGGTACTATCAATACGACAAGTACCTCAGTAGGACTACCCGGTAGAAACTTTGCTGGATACGGTCAGTCAATTGACACTAACTTCGTACACATCATTGAGAACTTTAAAAACAGCACTCCCCCAGCAAACCCACTAGCAGGCCAGATTTGGTATGACTCAGGCGATTCAACTCTAAAAGTATGCCCAACAGACGGTGAATCAAATGCGGCCGCTTGGTTATCATTGACTTCAACTAGTTCAGGTGGAAACACAACATTCGGTGCAGTTAACATCACTGGTAACGCAACAGCAAACAATTTCACAGCAACCAATGAAGTAAGTGCAAATGCATTTACAGCAGGTTATTTAACAATCTCTGCTAATGCATCTATTGCAAACTTAACAGCAACAACAGCAACTGTCACAGGTGCTTTAACTACAACTGAGATCACTACAGGTTCAGCAACAACCAATGGAACATTAACTGGTATCTGGACTGTAACTGGTAACACAGGCACAAACGCTTCAGCAATCGTATTAGACACAGGTGGTATTGCAATTAGTAACTCTGCTGGTGCAAACTTATACGGTATTAGAACAGACAAATATATGTATGCAAACGGAGATCCAATCTCATTTGCAGGTACATATAGTAATGCAAACGTTACGGCTTTTCTACCAACATATAACGGCAATATCTTAACTGACACTACCCAAGCCGCTAACTTAACAACAGGTGCAAATACTACTGCAGGATCAATTACAGGTAACTGGACATTGACTACAGGATCACGTCTTACAGCAACTTATGCTGACTTGGCGGAACGATTCTCAGCAGACGATGTATATACACCAGGAACAGTTGTTGAATTAGGTGGAAGTGCTGAAGTTACTGCTGTTAAATATGAATTAAGTGAAGACGTATTCGGAGTTATCTCAGATAACATGGCGTTCTTAATGAACAATGGCGCAGGTGATAATGAAACTCACCCTGCTGTTGCAATGACAGGACGTGTACGAGTAAAAACATTAGGAACAGTACGTAAAGGTCAACGACTAGTAAGTGCTGGTGAAGGACATGCACGTGCCGCTAATGAAGGTGAAGCATCTGCTTTTAACGTCATTGGAAGAGCATTAGAAGATAAATACACTAGTGAACTAGGCACAGTTGAAGCCATAGTCACAATTAAATAATAATTTAGGGATTATAACATGAGTTACGCACAAAACGGCTTAATCGAAGCAACAGACTTCAACACATTAGTTGGTGGAAATCCAGAAACTGGAGCAAACAAACTAAACACTGTTTGGGCAACTGGCGGTACTACTGCTGGTTACGGACAAACTGCTGTGTCACAGGTTGCAGAAGGAGACACAGTTATTGCAACTGGTCAATGGAATGCATTAGTTGCTAATACAGCATCAGCGGCGGCTCATAGTGGTTCATCAATCACTTCAGTTACAGCACCAACATCAGGTGGAACAGTAACATACTTGTCTGCTATCCCAACTAACTTAACAACGATCTATACTAATAGACGTAATGCGGCATCAGTAGGATCAACTTCTTCATCAACTGCAACACGTTCTAGTTCATGGGAGAATGGTTTAACATTCACTCATACTGTTACATTTGCTTCAGGCGATGCGGCTAGATACTTCTTTAATGCTGGTGGACAGATCAAAATGACTGCTTCACATCCAACAGGGTCAGGTATTAACTTATTGTTCTCTGACTTAGCATCAAACGCTGGTACACTTGTTCAATCTGCTCCTAACTCAGGAACAGTTTCAATCGCAGGTACTTCTTATTCTGGTATCACTAAAGTTGGTGGCGGCGGTAACACACCTACTATTGATGCTAACAAAGGATACTTTGGACTTACAACAGCGAACGCAACTGTATTCACACAGACTGCATCATCAGGTCCTTCAGGTTACTTAAGTTCTTTCATTAGATATATTGCTAAATCTAACGGTGCTCAAGGCTCTAACGGAGACACTGGTTCTGTTGTTACTATCTACACAATCTTTGATGAGATTCCTAATGAACTAGTAGCATCTTCAGGTACTGCTGTAACATTAACATTACAAGCACCAGAGACAACTAACTTATCAGCATCTTGGGGAACACCTACTTTAGCAAGTTCAGTAACTGGTTCTTAACTCGTGGCTGACACTACCGAATATAAAGGTAAACACTATCCCTCATGGCACGGTTCCCCTTTCGATAGGGGTTCCGCTGACTCATGGTATGACCGAGCCAAATCCCCTCACTATTATCCAAATGGCACTGGCAATAATCCCAGAATAGAACCACCCGAAATGAAAGATTCTGAAGTTGAAGCATACCTTATGGGATATGCTCACAACGAACAGCATGGCGGCAAAAAAGAGTGGTAATGCCACTCATATCTTCCCAATAATTTTTTTTTCTACCACTCTAAATCCCTCTAAATAGATGTGGGAGATAGATAATCTATGGATACAAAAACATTAATTAAAGATGCGAAAGCAAGGTTTAGTCACAACTCTGCTAAAGCATATTTAAAAGAAAAATACAACAGCAAACTTATCATTGCAGAACAAGGTGGACTATGGAGAGCCGATGCTCAAACTATTGCCTTGCTTTCTTCACTATCAAGTCAATTTACAGAAACTACAGTACTAATCGATACATTTGATAATCCAGTGCAAGTAGACATCGTTCCTTTATTGGAATCTTTAACAACCCTATATAATAATGTTATGACTGAGTGGTACAGTGAATGGACAGAATTAGAAAACAAACGGTAAGTCGAGGCGTAGTTGTATTTGCATTCAATTCAAGCAAATATAATTATGTTGAGATGGCTGAGTACTGTGCAAGAAGGGCAGATCAATTCTTGGATCTTCCTACGACTATCATAACTGACGAAGAGTCCGCCCAAACAATCACTTACGACTTTGACAATGTAGTCATAGTCAAATCAGATAAATCTAATACACGTGAACAACAAGTATGGATTAACAAAGGTAGATATCAAGCATATGAACTTAGTCCTTATGAGGAAACGCTTGTACTTGATGTTGATTACATTATCAACTCAGATAAACTTTTAAAAACGTTTGATTACTCAGACTCATTCTGCTGTCATAACAGAACAGAAATGCTAATGTACCCAGAGGCTCCACAAGAGTATCTTAGTTCATACAGTTACAATTCTTTATGGGCAACAGTGATTATGTTTAAGAAATCTGATCGTGCAAAACAAATATTTGGCACATTAGAAATGGTACAAAACAATTATGATCATTATGCAAACATACACAGTTTTGTAGGTGGCATCTATCGTAATGACTATGCACTCACTCTTGCATTAAAGATTGTTAACGGACACGCAGACGTACCTAGTGATTATATACCATGGAACTTAGTTCATGTAGGTAAGAATACATCTGTGTATGCAAATGAAGTTGATTCTCAAATACCAACAGACGGAGATTATTGGGACTTCAATACAGAGTTTACAGTTATGTTCGATCATTGGAAGAACAGCAAGATGAGAAAAGAATATGTAACTATTAAAGACATGGACTTTCACATAATGAATAAAGATTTGTTTGAGGGGATTATGAATGGATAAAGGATTCGTTATTATAGCACAAAATACTGACCTTGTCAATTATGTCCAATGTGCAGAACAACTAGCAAAGTCAATCATTCGTGTTATGCCTGATGCTAAGGTATCTTTGATTACAGATAATGAGACTGCATCAGATGTATTTGATCAAGTTATTAAATTGCCTTATGGAGATCAAGCACCAGATTCAGATTGGAAACTTGTTAACGATTGGCAAGTATATGAAGCAAGTCCTTATGAGTACACAATCAAGTTAGAAGCAGACATTTATGTACCATCATCAATTGATTATTGGTGGGAGGTGTTGAAAGAAAGAGACTTGGTTATCTCTACAACTATAAGAGACTTCAAGCAAAATATATCCCCTGTAAGAGCCTATAGACACTTTGTAGACGATAACGAACTGCCCGATACATATAATGCAATAACATATTTTAAGAAGTCAGAAACAGCAAAAGAATTCTTTGACATAGTAAGACACATGTTTGAGAATTGGGAAAAGTTTAGAGACACACTACAATGTAACCCAGGTGAGTTAGCAACTACTGATTGGATTTATGCATATGCATCACACTTGATTGGTGTAGAGAAAACAACATTGCCTACTTTTACCGATATGTCAATGATACATATGAAACAATTCATAAATACTATGCCTACAGAAAATTGGACAGACACATTAGTATATGAAATACACCCGCATACATTGAGAGTCAACACGATACCACAAATGTATCCTTTTCACTATCATATTAAGTCATTCTCTGCTATACTAGAGGAGTCGTTCAGTGAGTGAAGAACAGAATAATGAAGAGTATACACTTATTTGGGACGCACCAGTGATTGAGGCGCCAGAATTTAGATTATACTACAAGGATGATGGGAGTGTAGACTTTTACACATGTGATAAGCCTGAGGGAGATTTTATTGTTGTTGATGCAATGGCATTTGCTGAGGCTCGACCTGACATCAAAGTAGTTAATGGGCGTATTTCTAAGATCAGACCACATGCAATTGTACAAAAGTTAAAACCTAGTACAAAAGGACAGACAACTTCTATAACAGACATAAGTATTATTATTAACCCTGAAAAGATCACAGAACAGGATCAATCAAAAGTTCAACATTGGGAGTTGTGTGATTATGAAATCGAATAAAGACATTACAGACTTGCCGTCAGATATTAGAAGCGAGTGGAGACCAAGTAAAGGCATTGATTGGGATTTAATTCAACGTATGAGATTTATGAATGCTGATGCAGAAATAGATCCAGAAGATGGATATCAATTTAGAAAGGACAACGATGAGTAATATTATTGACATTGCAGATTTAGACTGCATTTATCTTTCGTATGATGAACCACAGAAAGAAGAGTTCTGGCTAGAGATTAAAAACATGGTGCCTTGGGCTCAACGTGTTGATGGAGTATTGGGCAGTGATGAAGCACACAAAGCCGCAGGTGAACTAAGTGAGACTGAACGATTCATTCTTATTGATGGTGACACTTTGCCAGAAGAAGACTTCTTTAACATTCAATTAGACTTTACAGACAAAGACCCAAGATATCATCAAGCACAATTTAGATGGAAGTCTATTAACAATATTAATGGCTTACGATATGGTAACGGTGGTATGTCCTCATGGACTAAAGCATATGTAGAGAATATGACTACACATGAACACACTGACGGATCTGAAGCAACACAAGTAGACTTTATGATGAACTCAGAAGATTCGTTATATTGGGCAATGTATGATTGCTATTCAACTACTTACCCTAACAAATCAGCATTCCAAGCATGGAGAGCAGGTTTTAGAGAAGGCGTTAAGATGGTCTTAGATAGAGGCGCATTAGTAACAGTAGATCAGTTTAAACATAAAGTAGCAGACAAGAATTTAGATAACCTAACTGTCTGGCAGAATGTAGGCTTAGATGCAGAGAACGGTGCCTGGGCGATCTATGGAGCAAGACTAGGAACATACATGACAATGTTAACAGACTTTGAACACACAGACATTCAATGGTTTGATAACTATCCCGCTATGTGGGAACAGTATATGAACAATGATCCAATTGCATCAGCAAAAGAAATAGGGGAAGAACTAAAAGCAAAATTGGGACTACCAATGAACATGCTTGACGAAGAACAATCAAAGTTCTTTAAAAGACATTACAATGCAAGTAAAAGAAACTTAGGTCCTCTTATAACAGAGATGGAGATTATCAGACAGATTGAGGGCTGGTAATGTCCACTGAAACAAACAGAATAAAAACAATTCAAATACGAGTTGAAGAAGAGGCTACGCCTTCGTTCTGTCTTGCCAAATGGCAACATGTTACTATGTACTTGCAATCAGGCGAAACACATAGTTGTTATCATCCACAACCACACAAGATTCCATTAGAAGAACTTAAAGACAATCCAAGTGCATTGCATAACACAATGCAAAAGAAACTTGAACGTAAACAAATGCTTGAGGGCGAGAGACCAGAAGGCTGTCAGTATTGTTGGAACGTAGAAGACTTAGGTAAAGAATCAATATCAGATAGACATATACGTAATTCATCTATCTTTACTGAAGAACGATTTGATCAAGCACTCAACGGACCTTGGGATCAAAACATTAATCCAGAATACTTAGAGATTAACTTTGGCAACGAGTGTAACTTTAAGTGTGGTTATTGTCACCCTAAATACTCGTCAACATTCCACAGTGAGATTAAAAAGTTTGGTCCAGTAGAGACAGTTAAGAATCATAGATGTGATGTTGACTGGATGACATTGTTTGAACGTGAAGAAGAAAATCCGTATGTTGATGCGTTTTGGGAATGGTGGCCTGAACTGCGTAAGACACTTAATATCTTACGAGTAACTGGTGGCGAACCCACTATGCACACATCTACGTGGAAACTTCTACAGCAAATTGATGATGACCCTATGCCATGGTTAGAACTAAACATAAACAGTAACTTAGGTACAAAGAATGCTTTGGTAAAAAGATTAAGTACTCAAGTAAAGAAACTTTGTGATGAAAACAAATTAGAAAGTTTTAAGATGTTTACAAGTTTAGACACATGGGGAGAAAGAGCAGAGTACACACGTACTGGACTTGACTTAGAGTTATGGGAAAAGAATTTCCATACGTATCTAACAGAGACTGACTCACCAATTACATTTATGGTAACTTTTAACTTGTTCTGTGTTACATCATTTAAAGGACTACTTGAAAAGTTCTTAGAGTGGCGTACATTGTATGGCTGGTATGATGATAAGCCTAACGACAAACATAGAGTTAGATTTGATACGCCATACTTGCGTGATCCTTTACAGTATGACATGAACATCTTACCAAAAGAAGAATACATGCCTTACATGTATGAATCATTAAAGTTTATGGAAGACAATGTTGATGATGAACGTAGTGATAAATTCACTACCTTAGAATACGAAAAGTTTAAACGAGTCGTTGACTATATGCAAGAAACAGTGTATACTGACGAGAGATTAATAGAAGGTAGAAGAGACTTCTACAATTGGTTCAATGAATTAGATGATCGCAGAGAAGCAGATTTTCTTTCAGTGTTTCCAGAAATGATGGATTTTTATAAATTATGCCAAACAGTAAATCTAACAAATCCGCTGTAACTAAGAAGGTTACCCCTAAGAAGGTTACCCCTAAGAAGACAGTAGCCAAGAAAGCAGTTAAGAAAAAAACTGTTGCTAAGAAGGCCACACCTAAAAAATCTTGGGTTACTCAGACTAAAGCAGAATTGTTTAACAAGAGTGATACATTTTGTGTTCTTCCTTGGATACATTTACACACAACCCCTACTGGTCAAGCCGCACCTTGTTGTATTAGTAACTCATGTGCAGACAATATTGGAGTAGGCAATTCTAATACAGACTCATTAGAAGAAATTGTTAACTCTCCCAAGATGAAAAAACTTCGTGTAGATATGATTAACGGAGTAAAGAATGAAGAGTGTACTAATTGTCATAGACATGATGAAAAGGGCGTACCTAGTGCAAGAGTAGACTTCAATAATACATGGATGGATAAGAAAGATATTGTAGATATAGTAAAAAGTACTGAAAAAGACGGTGAAGTTAAAGATTTCCAAATGAAGTATTTTGATATTCGTTTCTCTAACATATGTAACTTCAAGTGTCGTACATGTGGTTCAGCATTTAGTTCATTGTGGGAAGCAGAAGATTTAAAAAGTAAAGAAAAAACAGGTTTACCTTTTTGGGCACAGATTGTACCTAAGGGAAACCGTGAAGAATTTATAGATGAAATATTAGAACAAGTTCCAAACTTTGAGATTGCATACTTTGCAGGTGGAGAGCCATTAATCACTGAAGAACATTATTTATTATTAGAACGCATGATTAAAACTGGTAACACTGATATCGAACTAAGATATAATAGTAATATATCAAACTTGAAGTTTAAGAAAAAAGATATATTCACAATGTGGAATATGTTTAGTAAGCCAATTAAAATTTATGCATCTATTGATCATATAGGTGATAGAGCAGAATATATCAGAAACGGAACAATTTGGAAGAAAGTCGAAGAAAACTTTAAAAAGATCAAAAAGGCAAACAACATAGAGATAGAAGTAAACACAGTCTACAGTATCTTTAATGCAATTACGATATCACATTTTTATAAGTTTATGATAGACAATCATTACTATACGCCTGAATCAAATATTTGGACATTGTATTGTATGAATGCACCAGAACATTTATCTGTGCATGTATTACCGCCAGACTATAAGCAACAAGCAGATCAACAATTAGACCTTACAATTAATTACATGAAAGACTTGGGTTTTAGAGAAGATCAAATCGATCAGATTAAACAAGCAAAGTCTTGGCTGAACATCAAAGATACTTGGGCAGACCAGTCACAGATGTTTAAAGAAGAATTATGTAGATTAGATGACTTGCGAGACGAAGACTTTGCCGCAACGTTCCCTGAACTACAACACTTATATAAAAAACCAGAGTCATTAAGACCATGAATGATAACCGCATACCAATCATAGACAAGACTCACTTGCTAGAAGAAAGTAAAACATTCTGTATGTTCCCTTGGTTACATTTAAATGTAACTCCTAAGGGTGATATCTATCCATGTTGTTCTAATAACTACACCGACCCTTTTGGTAATACAAAAGAGACTTCATTGAAAGAAGCATTTAATAGTGACAAGATGAAGCAGTTAAGGTTAGACATGCTTAATGGTAAAAAGAATAGTGTGTGCGACTTCTGTTACAAACATGAAGAAGCAGGTCCGCATAGTTTTAGAAACTATTCTAAAGAACACTTTGCACAGCACTTTGATAAGTTAGTTCCTCATACAGGAGCAGATGGTCATGTACATGATTTTAATATGCATTACTTTGACATTCGTTTCTCTAACATATGTAACTTCAAATGTCGTACATGTGGTAGTGAGTTTAGTTCACAGTGGGGTGCAGAAATGCGAGAGAACCACGACCCTAAACATCCTATCTTAATACATGCTGACGATCAAACAGGAACAGTATTAGAAGAAGTTATCGAACATATTGATGAGATAGAATTATGTTACTTTGCTGGTGGCGAACCAATGCTAACAGAAGAACATTTCTTAATGTTAGAAGAATTTATTAGACGTGGCAAGAAGCCTGTGTTAAGATACAATACTAATGCAAGTCAACTTAAATATAAGAAATATGATATCTTAGAATTATGGAAACATTTTGATAAGGTAGAAGTAAGTTGTTCAGTTGATCACTTTGGTGAAAGAGCAGAATGGTTACGTAAAGGAACTGATTGGGGTAAAGTAGAAAACAATTTACTTATGTTTAGAGATTTAGAACAAGTAGAATTCTCAATGAACACAGTCTTTTCTATGTTTAACTATCCAATGATCGGAGAGTTCTATCAGTATCTAAAAGATAAAGGCATCGTAAGATCAGAAGACTGGTATAACAGTTTGTACTTAGCAGTACACCCAAGTTATTACAGTGCAAAGAGTCTGCCAAAAGAATTAAAGATAGATGCCGCAGAGAAAGCATTAAAGTTTGCTGAAGTTTGGGAAGGTGATAAAACATCATTATCACGTTTAGTTAGAGATGCAGTTAACTTTGCAAACGAAGATGATACGTGGGCAGAAAACAAAGAAATTATGTTGCAACACACTGCTTCAATTGATAATATAAGAGATGAAGACTTCTGGAAAACGTTTCCTGAGTTAAATAGATTAAGAGATTTAAGTGAATAAAGAAAGACGAAAAGAAAGAAAAATACACTGGGCATTAGATGTATCAGTGATAATCATGCTGGGCTACGCATTGTTACTCAGTGCTGGTATTCAAGCCGCAGAAACAAAAGCAAAAGTAGGCGGAACATTTGTTAACGGTAACGAGTCAATTGTATTCACAGGATCACTGGACAGCAAGTGGGACTATGATCAGTATCAGGGAGTGTTTGAAGCAGACTATGCATACAAAGCAGAAGACGGCGATCAAACAATTAATAAGTTTAAGACTAGCAGTAAATTAATTAAGAGTGTAACGTCAAAGCACTATATAGTAGGTACTGCCAGTTATGATTATGATGAGTTTAGAACTAACAATGACAGAATCGTATTAGCGACAGGTCATGGTTACAAAATATTCAGAACAACCAAGCATAAAGCATCAATTGAAAATTCAATTGCTTATCTTTTGGCTAACAGTAATAATGAACCAATTGTACGTTCATCAGTATGGTATGCATACAACGTAAGCAAAAGAATAGCATTTACAAATAAGATGCTTTGGGAATCAGGCGATGATGATTACTTAAGAAACGAAACATCATTTGATTATAGTTTAACCGAAAAGGTAACGATAGGACTTAAAAACACATATACAAAAGATCCTATTGAGTATAATATTTTTAATATAACTTTGGGAGTGAAGTTTTAAAATGGAAAAAATAGTAGTAAAAAATCTAGTAGAGAACGGTAAGCATTTTTGTGTCTTACCCTGGGTTCACTTTCATGCATGGCCAGACGGCAAAGTAATGCCATGTTGTATTGCTGATAGTGATATGCCTGTTGGAGAAATCAAGTCTGATGAAACAATCATTCAGATGATGAACTCAGAACCGTATAAAGAAATGCGTACGGCTATGATGAAAGATGAGCCTGTGGCCGCATGTAAGCGTTGCTACGACTTAGAACTCATGGGTGAGTGGACAATGCGTCAGTCACATAACATGCGTAGAGGATTAGAATACGTAGATTATATATCAGACGTTACTAATGATGATGGCTCATTAAAAGAGTTTCAAATGAAGTATATGGACATTCGTTTCAGTAATATTTGTAACATGAAATGTCGTTCATGTGGTCCGTCATGTTCATCACTTTGGTCAGCAGAATTCTTAGAGAATCGTGGTAAAGAAGTCTTTGATGAATACTTCCCTAAGAGCAATGGTAAGATTGTTATCAACAATAACGATGATCAAACATTAATGGCTAAACTAAAGCCTTACTTAGATGATGTAACAGAAGTATACTTTGCTGGTGGAGAAGTAATCATTACTCCAGAGCATTATGAATGTTTAGACTACTGGGTCGAAAATGATTTATGTGATCAAGTAGAATTAACATACACAACAAATTTTTCAACATTAAGTTATAAGAAATCTATTGACTTAATGGCATATTGGAAGAAATTTCCCCAATTAAAAATCTGGGCTAGTTTAGATGCACATGGCGCTGTTGCTGAGTGTATCAGAAGCGGAACAGATTGGGACCGAATAGTCAGGAATATCAGAGAGGTCAAAGAGCAAGTACCACATGCTGAGTTCCAAATCACTCCCACGATATCCATTTGGAATATCTTTGATTTTCCTGACTTCTGGGATTATATGGTTGACAACGAATTTATTGACGTTGAAACTTCTAGTCCTAGATTTAATCTTGCTACCAACCCCTGGTACGCAAACATAATGATCTTACCACAATCTACTAAACGTAGACTGGCAGAGTTGTATAGAGTGTACCAAGAAAGACACAAAGATAATCATGCTATCTATAATGGATTTAAAATGATCATTTATAATTTAACTGTTGGTGATGAAAATAAAGGTGGAGTACTAGAGTTTAAGAAATTTAACGAAGAACTAGACTCATACAGAGATGAGAAGTTCGAAGATATTGTACCTGGAATCAAGGAAGTATACGAATGGGCAGAGAGTTAAGAGAAGTATTTGCACCCGAGCCATACTTAGCAATAACATGGCAGGTCAATAACTTTTGTAATTTTAGTTGTAGTTATTGTAACCCAGGTAACTGGGCGGGTGACAATCCTAATAACGGCAACTTGGATCTTTACATTGCTCACTTAGATGAAATATGTAAACGATACAAGAAAGCAGGTTACAAAAACTTTAAATTCTTTTTCTCTGGCGGTGAGCCTACTGCATGGCGTAACTTTATTCCTATTTGCGAATGGATTTATGAGAACATGCCTTATGCTACTTTAGCAGTTAATACTAATTTGTCAAGGCCAATCAAATGGTGGAAGAAACATGCATATTTGTTTGATGATATCGTTGCTAGTTTTCACGTTGAACAATGTAACAAAGAACGTTATGAAGAAAACTCAATTTGGTTAAGTGAAAACGTAAACTACTTAAGTACCAAGATATTATTACATGAAGAAAGATTTTGGGAATGTGTAGAGTTTGCTGAACATCTTAAGACTGTCATGCCTAATTACTTTGTAGAGTGGACACCACTCTATGACGAACTATCACATGTGACTGGTCCATGGAAGTATTCAGATCCTGAACATGTTAAGTTTATCGAAGAACACAATATAGAATCACATCAAAGTGTTCCTAAGCCAAACAAAAGAACAGAAATGACTGTCTCATACAATAGATATGACGATGGTACTGAACAAGTATGTAATGCTAATGATATCATTGTTAAGAGTCAAAACTTTTTCAGTGGTTGGAAGTGCAGTGTTGGTGATTGTATCTTTATCAATCCAGTTGGCGACATGAGTCTAGCAAGTTGTGGCATGGGCGGCAACGTAGGACACATACTAGAAGACATTAAGAACATAGGACCTAAAGAAATCACATGCTACAAAGAAATGTGTATGTGTGGAACAGATATTATTATACCCAAGAAGTGGACAGGAGAAACAGTCAAAAGTGAACGAAAAATTCCGATCAGTCATATCGCATAGTTCAGACGATAAAGTCAAAGTAGTTTATTCATGGCATGGTCCCAGAGGCCCTGCATGGAATACAGAACTGCCCAATCTATTAACACTTGCTTCAATGGCAGAAGGCGTTAATCCACAGATGGAAAGCAGAAACTTTTGGACAGATGATACATGGACTGCACAGTTCTCAAAAGCAAAAGACAAGTTTGAAATGTATCCATGTCAGACAATAGAAGCAGATGATTATAGACCTTTTATCTTTCCTATGTCAATGACATGGCGAGTTCCATTTGAAAGATATTTCAATAATGCAGGTGGTGTAATTGAGTATTCACATATGCCAAAGTGGTTATTGCATTTAGTAAAAACAGCCAACGGTTATATTTTAATTGATCATAGTGTCGAAGCATTTATGTCTGATGCAGAACTAGAAGCAATGTTTGTATACTTTCATAAAGATCATCAACTACCAATGTACAAAATCATTTATTTGACAGGCACAACTAATGCACAGCATGTGTATGATACTTGGGCAAACAAAGAAGGTATAGCAAATGAACGTGAACACAGAATGTGTGTCATACCTTTTTGTTCATCACGTGAAATATTTCATGCATTTTATACTAGAGGACACCATGACTTAGAAACAGGACAGCACTTAGATGCTTTGCCAGAACCAGAGTATGATGTTAATTATGTCCCGCAGAAAAAATTCTTATCATGGAACAGACGATTCAGAGAACACAGAGTTATTCTTGCATTAATACTAGAAGAACTAAACTTAATTGAGAGATCGGTTGTGTCTTTTGCAAAGTTTGAAATAGAAAGAGTTACTAGTACATATGAAAAACAAATACAACACTTAAGAGAGCATGGCGACAGATACCATGGTATGTTCTTTGGTTCCAATAATGAGACACTATCACAAGATACGCCTGAAAAACTTGGACAAAGATTGCCATTAGTTATTGACGGCGAAGAAGACATAAACGTAATGTGTGAAGACTTTGGTTACACAAGAAATTACTACAAAGATACTCTTGTCTCACTTATTACAGAAACAAATTTTTATGAGAATGAATGTACTCTTACAGAAAAATCATTCAAGCCACTCTTTAATAAGCATCCGTTTATTATCATAGGAGTGACAGGTGCAATGCAGGCGATAAGAGATCAAGGCTTTAGAACATTTGGCGACTTCTGGGACGAATCATATGATAACGAACCTGACCCAGGTTTAAGAATGTTAAAGATTAAAGAACAGATTGAAGTGATTGCGTCATGGTCTGATCAACAAATAATGGAATTCAGACGCAATGTAAAACCTATATTAGATCATAACTATCATATGTTTGCTCAAGCAGGTTCAGTGATAGTAGTAAATAAAATGTATGATCACATTACAGATAATTTTAACTCAGACCACGCCCATTGGTGTAGTCTAACAGGAGGATGTCATTTTGATTAAAACAATATTAGTATGTGGAGCAGGTGGATTTATCGGCACACATTTAGTTAACGACTTAAAAGATAAAGGTCACACAGTAATAGGTGCTGACATTAAAGAGCCTTTGTATGAAGACTCACGTTGCGATGATTTTTACAAACAAGACTTGCGTGAAGCAAACATGGTAGACTTTATTTTCTCACAACACAAGTTTGACGAAGTATATCAATTAGCCGCAGACATGGGCGGAGCAGGTTATATCTTTATCGGAGACAATGATGCTGACATTATGCATAACTCTGCATCAATTAATTTAAATGTATTAGAATCATGTCGTAAAAATAATGTAACGAAAGTATTTTATAGTTCAAGTGCATGTATGTATCCTGAACACAATCAATTAGATCCAGACAATCCAGACTTAGCAGAAGACACTGCTTATCCAGCAAACCCAGATTCTGATTATGGCTGGGAAAAATTATTCTCAGAAAGGCTTTACTTAGCATACGGAAGATGTTATAATATGAATGTGAAGATTGCAAGATTTCACAACATCTTTGGCCCTCAAGGTTCTTGGAACAACGGGAAAGAAAAAGCACCGGCAGCCTTATGTCGAAAAGTTGCTATGGCTGAACATGACGGAGTAATCGAAGTATGGGGACCGGGTAATCAAACTCGTTCATTCTTGTTCATTGATGAATGTGTAGAAGGTATACAACGCATCATGGAAAGCGACCTCACAGAGCCTGTAAACTTGGGTAGTACACGTAAAATATCTATTAATGAATTAGTACTCCTTATAGCAGAAAGAACAAACAAACGTGTTACAATTAAAAACATTGACGGACCACGTGGCGTTATGGGAAGAACATCTGATAACAAAATGATTAAAGAAAAAATCAATTGGGCACCAGATGAAGATTTAGAAACTGGTATTGATAAAACATATAGTTGGATTCTAACACAAATTGAATCTGGCGTGGAAGATGTCTGAGGAACAACCAATAAAGTATGCTTATGCTGACAAATATTTCTATCAATCAGATTATAACTACGAACGTTATAAGATAGATTTTGTTGCTAATTTAGATTCCTCTCACACAGGCATTATTGCATTGTCTGGCAGTGAAATGGAGACTGATACTATTTTTGGAGAGTTGATAAAGGCTTGTCAACCCTGGTGTGAAGAAAACAATAAGAAGTTTTATGTCATGTCTCCTTCGCAATTACATCATTGTAAATATCCAAATAAAGAATACCCACATGTTGAATGGCGAGAATTTCATGGCTATGACGTAGCGTTATATAATGTTAAAGACCTGTATTTAGAGAGTAAAAAAGAGTGGGGAGACTTCTTCCCAAAGAAATTATTCACATGTTATAATAATAGATATTCTTATCATCGTACAAGACTTGTTAGAGAACTAGAAGACCAAGGCATGCTTGTCAAAGGACATGTATCATACAACAAATCGATGTCGGGCTTAACGCCATATAAAACAAAAGACGGCACTTCTTTAGGCATAGAGAATTTTCAACCAAATGAGAGAGATGAGTGGCACATACATCGTTTCCCAGAAGAATACTTTACAGGACTAATAGACATAGTGACAGAATCCAGATATCTACCTGGTGAATATTATATGTCTGAAAAAACATTTAAACCTATAGTAGGACAAAAGCCATTCTTAGTAGTATCATCACAAGGTTATCATCGATGGTTAGAAAAAAAAGGCATTCAAAAGTTTGATATCTTTGATTATAGTTTTGATGATGAGCCTCATGTTGTCGATAGAATAGAAGGCATTATTCAAAATCTTAAACGACTCGATGCTATATATAAAACCCAAGATGATTATCTTAACTTGTTAGCAGAGTTAGCACCTATGATGCAAAACAACTATGATACACTTATAAATAATATTAAGAATTTCAAATTTTTAATGAACCCTACATTAGAACATTTACTAACATGTACACTAGAAGATAATCTGTCATATATGCATGGACACGAAATACAAATGGTTCATGCATTCTTTTTGGAAGAAAAGTAAACCGAATAAATACTTGAATATAGGAGAAATACAATGAGTTTGTGGAAAAAGATAACTGCGTTTTTTAGCACAACAGAGGCTCCTGTAGTTGTCAAAAAAGAAATGAAGTTAAGTCTTAAACAAAGAATTGCAGTAAGCAAGGCTAAAAAAGCAAAATAATGACTAACAAGTATATAATAGGTCTAGGATGTTCTTGGACACAAGGCGAAGGCGGCTATCCTCAAGAGGTAGTAGACGCACATGGCGGCCGAACTCAGATTCGTCCTGGACAAGAAGGCCAGCCCGATTCAGACTATTACTTACGTGTACATGAGTTAGAAAACAGTTGGGTTAATCAACTGACAAAGTATCACTTCCCTGAATACAAGTCATTAAATTTAGGAGTTAAGGGTATCGGCAATCATGCGGCTGTTAATCAATTACATTTTGCAGATCAACATGATTTAGATAATGCAGAAGGTGTTATTGTTTTAATGCTATCTGGTTTTGAAAGATTCGATGTCTTCCAAGAAAGACCAAAAGATCATTCTGGTTGGGACTCACCTGATGGATACAACAATGGTGAGTATAGACATGAGAAATGGCGTACTGCTTGGCCACATGAAACAGAGTCAGGTGATAGTGTGTTTTGGAATTGTTATGCACGTGAATTATGGAGTGAACAGTTTGTTGCATCTAATGCAATGATGGCTTTATTAAATTTACAGACGTTTGCAAAAGCAAATAACTTTAAGATTGTTTTAGCAAATGCATTCAATCAAAGACATCCTGAAACTATCTATGATTGGTTAAAAGAATATACAGGAAAACTATGTGATCAATTTGATTGGTCATGTTACATACACAATGATACTGACTATGTAGCATTTATGCAAAAGTTAGTAGACTTAGACGGTAAGTTACCTGCTGAAGATTGGGGAGCATATCATAGTGTATATAATCCAACTAATTTAAATACACATTCAGAATATCTTACTAATGATGAAGGGTCGCACCCTACAATCAAAGGCTATCGTGTCATAGCAGATGAGTTAGCAAAATTTATTATAAAGAGAGGGTACATTGAAGAAAGTCTCATTCGTCAACCCTAACTTTCAACAGGGACCTAAAGAGTATAACGCATACTATTTGCCGTACTCTCCTGGTATTGTTTGGAGTTATGTCAATCAGTTTGACACTATCAACCAGCACTATGAGTTGGGTGAGTTTATATGGCGTAGAGATCCTATTGAAGAAGCAATTGAAACATTAGCAGATAGTGATGTAGTAGGCTTCTCAACATATATTTGGAATCGTGCCTACAATCATGTACTTGGCAGAGAACTAAAATTAGCAAACCCTGACATCTTTATCTTTGCTGGAGGACCTGAGCCACCAGTGACTGATCCAAATTTCTTTGAGAGATTTCCTTACATTGATGTTGTTGTAGTACAAGAAGGTGAACGCTGTGCAAGAGCAATCTTAGAAGAACTAAAGAAAGATAAACCAGACTTCACTGAGATACCTGGACTACTCATTAACGTAGACGGCAAGACTGTTAAGACAGGAGAGCCATTACGTATTAACGAACTAGATGAGATACCAAGTCCATATTTAACAGATGTATTCAAGCCATTAATGGATAAGCATCCAGAAATCAGATGGAACGTTACACTTGAAACAAACAGAGGCTGTCCTTATCAGTGTACGTTTTGTGACTGGGGTAGTTTAACATACAACAAAGTAAAACAGTTCTGTCTAAAAAGAGTGTTTGCAGAATTAGAGTGGGTAGGCAAGAACGGCTGTGATTTTATATCATTAGCAGATGCAAACTTTGGCATGTTCCCTGAACGTGATATGAGTATTGCAGAGAAACTTATTGAAGTACAAAAAGAATACGACAATCCTAAAGCATACACAATTGCTTGGGCAAAGAATCAGAAACAAGAAGTAGTTGACATTGTTAAGAAACTGATATACGAGGGAGGATCTAAAATGGGTCTAAACTTATCAGTGCAATCAATGGACGATGATGTACTTGCTATTATTAAACGTAAGAACTTAGAGATGAATAAGATTGAACAAGTCTTTGAGTTGTGCGAAGAACATAACATACCTCTTTACACAGAACTCATCTTAGGCCTGCCCGGAGAGACTCTGAGGTCATGGAAAAACAATTTCTATGCATTGTATAGATCAGGTAATCATACAGGTATTACTGTTTATCAAGCACAGTTACTTGAAAACGCAGAGATGAATCTTACACAAAAGAAAATGTATAAGATGGAAGGCAGAATAGTTTATGATTACTTGGTTGGTACATACAACGAACACGAAGTAAAAGAAGGCATCGAAGTTATTACTTCAACAAGAGACTTGCCAAGAGATCAAATGATTGAAGCACAACTTTTTAGTTGGTTTATGAATACGTTTCACATTAATGGCATGACTAATTATATCAGCAGAGTATTAGAAAAGAAACATGACATAGCATACGAAGACTTTTACGACAACTTACTAGAGTTTATTAAAGAAGATCCTTGGTTGAATGATGAGATGAATCGTATCAAAGAACATTACTTTAACTGGACTGAGAATGGTAAGATTGACCATGAACCGATACAAGGTATGGAGATACATGGTTGGAATCTTATTCATAGTACAGTCATCAATCTACAAGGACAAGGAAAACATAAACAAGTATTTGATATGATCGAAAGATTTGTTAAAGAAAGATATGGAGACTTGTTATCACATGAATTGTTCCAAGACTTGATGTTGTTTCAACGCAAATTCTTAATTAACTTTGAAGACAAAGCAGAGTACCCAATGAATATACAATTTGAACACGATATCTCTGGTTATTTACAAGATCATTGTGATTTAGAAACTCATGCTGAATATGAGTTTGACTTCCCAGAAGACAAGGAACAATCATTAGAAAGATTCTGTGAACAAATCTTCTTTGCAAGACGTAGAAACTTTGGTAAAGCCTGGCTGACTAAACTATAGATGAAAACACTCTTAACCAATGGTTGTAGTTGGACATATGGCGGCGGCTTAGATTCCCCCGGCACTACTGAACATATTAAAAATCTACATGACAACGTAGTCTGGCCTGCCCATCTTAAAAAGAAGATGAACTTCGATCAATGTATTAATCTATCCATTGGATGTGGCAGTAATCAACGTATATGCAGAACAACATTTGATTGGTTAGCAAAGCAAGATAAAGAAACATTAAAGAATACTACTGTTGTTATTCAATGGACACAAGTTATTAGATTTGAATATTATGTAAGCCCAAAAGGAGGCAGTGATCTGCAAGTAGAACCTGCATTTGTACAAGACTTACATCCTAATGTAATAAATACAACGCATTTAAACCCAGAACAAATTCCTGATGAAATGAAAAATCCCTTGACATCAGATCGATGGGCAAAAGTCAATCCACATACTCTTGTTTCATATTATGAAGATCATAACTCAGAAGAGGTACAGAATGATGCTTTTAGCAGATATCGCACACTCACTCACCAAGAAGGCATATATAATTGGCTAACTCAATTAGGTTTTATGCATGATTTACTTAACCATTATGAGATAGAACATTACTTTTGGCAGTTCCATGAATATGCCATGGGATATGATCAACACATACAAGATTATATCTATATGAAATTCCCCTTTTTAGAGGGAAACTTTTTTGGGGAAGAAAGAAAACACTCTTGGAAATATCAACGAATCGCTGATATAGACCCCTCTAGCAACGATCCGCACCCTAGTGAACAAGGACATGAAGAGATATCAGAATACCTTTTTGACGCCATCGCAAAGAAGAAAACTATTTTACGCACACCATAGATACTAAGTACTTATATAGAAATGAAGGAAAAAGAAGGAGACATATGAGTACGAAACAAAGCCTAATAAACCGTTTAGCAACATTAATGGACAGACATAGAGCATTAGACAAACAAGTATCTGATGATTATAAAAACCGAGTTGATGATTCCATCATTCAAAAAGAAAAATTCGATAAACTACACCTTAAAAGAGAAATAGAAATACTTCAAAAAGAAGTAGGCATGATAGATAAACAAGCCTAAGGAAATATACTTCTCTCCCACTTACCATCTTTGAACTGAACTTGTTCACCGTGTTGATCTAGTGAAAATTCGCCTTCTTCAGGGTTCTGTGGTTCTTTGACAACAGGTTCTTTCTTCCCAAATATCTTATCCCAATTATCTTTGTATTGTTTTGAGTAGGTACCTGTTCTTGGTGTATCTCCTTTACCACCATGCCATTGTGTCATTTTATCTCTCCCAACAAAGTGCTGGACTAACTCCAGTAATTTGTAAAATATAACGCATCTCACTGCCTAAATTGGCAGCCATGTGAACAGTGTCTTGTTCCCATCCAAAGTATGACCCTGCATCACCAGTACAAATCTCATCTTCAATCCATAACTGATGTCCAGCTTTTGGTTTGTGTAAGAAGACAATGATGCGAGTGATTTTATCTTCAGGTGCAATGTCATTACGTTTTATATATGTCTTAAACAAGTCTCTATGAAAGGGTAGAATCTTTCCTGGCTGTAAACGATTCACAGCAATGACAGGCTTAACTAAGTTAAAACTATCTCTGACTTTATGAAACACATCTGGCAAATTCTCAAAGCACATGTCAACACCCACGTCATATGTAGATGTGTCTACTGTTGAATTAAACTTTTCTTCGTGTGCATCATTAGTAAACCAAGGAAGACTGATGTAATCTTCTTCTTTCCATATAGGATCTATTTTGCCACTAATCATTTTATAAAACCTAGTTTTGATAATCTCATAATATTGTGATTTATAACCTCTTTCATGTTATTGTATATATCTTCTAATTCATGTATGGGTTTATTATCTATTTCATCTACGAGAGCAAGAATTTTCTTCATTCTTTCACTGTGTATTTCTTCTTGGTCATATGATTCGTCCCAGAAGTCACTAAACGTTTTGAATCCATAGTTTTCTTTTAGATACTTTAATGTATGTGGTGGTGCCACTAGTATAAATGGCTTATAGTGTGAAATTGCTTTAAGTGTCTTCTCACTAAAGTTTGCAGTAGGTTGCCAGAAGCGAGATTCAGTTACAACAGCAACAAATGAGTCTTCAAACATTGGCGTTAACCTATTACTTTTTAAATCGTCTATTCTCCATTCATCTTTTACACCAAATATATCAAGTTGTCTAGGAGAATCTCCATGTGGCCAACTTATATAACTGCTGTCAGCATTAAGATGATTTGCAACTTCTTCTCTATCTTTTGTATATCGCCAATTAAGACAGATAAACTTTTTAGTAAATGGTAATAATGTTTTTCTTGGTTTATATCCTGCAGTGAAGAATTCTTTGACAAACCTATCATCTGTAATTAACTTCATTTTAAACTGGTAGTAAGGATAATGTTGTTCTACATCATAATCGCATGTATGTACAGTGACGTTTGTTAATTTATTATTGTCTATCATTACTTCTATGCTATCTAATTCTTTTGCTCTTAAAACAGAAGGGTCTTCATGTCCTGTAAACTCTTCATAAAAGATTAATTCTTTAGTATTGTTAGAGTTGTAACTGACTAAAGGCTCATCTAAGTAGATGTGAAGACCTTTATCATTTAAATGCTGTCGAGCATCATCATTTAAGATGACATCGTGGAAGACTTCTATTGTTTGACATAGATTTACAAACCAATAAGGTAGTGTTTTATCTATATCCCAGAAGTTATGTGATTCAAATAGTTGTATGGGTGCAGTATCTTTTAAGCCTGGTATGTTCTTACAAAAGACGCCACCTAAAAGTAATTTAAAATATATATCGTTTTCTAGTGTCACTAATCATCCTCACGATCCAGATCAAGTGTTACACAATGAAAACAGCCGCCTAGGGTTGCGGCATGTCTCATCGGTAACATGGCACTTTCGATACCATATTTTTCTAGTTCACGTTGCAGAGGAACTTGGTGTTCTTCTAGGGCAACTAGGTCTTTATTAACAGAAAACAAGTTCATGCTAATCCAAGGTGATGAGTTATTATAAGGTGCATAGTAACCAATGTCAACTGGTTCTGGACACATGATGTAATCCCAGTTTCTAAATGCCTTAGGCATCATATCTATTGATTTAACTCTGCTTGGGTTCAACAACATTAAGCCTTCCCTTAGAAACGCTACAGTGCTGTCTATGTGCATGTAAGAGTATACATCTTCTAGTAAGTGTACTTTAGCATCAACAATAGATTGTAATAGATTAGCACCTGACTTGTTGCCAGAGTTTGAAACAAGATAAAGTAAATCATCATTTGCTCTAATCACATTAGCCGCATCAAATGCTGGTTCGTGTTCAGTCAATGCTAAGACTTCTCTATCGCCTAAGCAGTTTGGATTATACAATTCATCTGATCGCATGATATCATAGGGGTGTATGTTTTCTAAGTGACGTTCGTATGCTTGATACTCATTACGTCTTGCACGAAGTGGCATAGGAGTTGCAATGGCCTTGTCTTTATACACGATGACTGAATCCCTTGGACAGTAGTTGTAGTAGTTACAATCCGTGATGTCCGGCCTTACTACGTCCACTCCTTCTTTCTCCAAAAAGTCAACGAACGTTGTTAAATCTTCGTTCGCCTCATCAACAACTATTTGGGGGTACTTCCCTGCTGGAATTGTTAATTCATCTTTGACATCAGCATAATTAATATGGCGTAAACTAATATCTATTTCTGGTACAGTGGCATTATGAGCATGACCCACAATAACTTTTTTTAATTTTCCCCATTCATTTTTGCTGTGCATTGCTTCTCCTAAAAACCACAAGAGTATTTAGTGGGTAAACTAGTACTGATTAAAAATATATTGCTATTCTGAAACTGTTAAATACATGTACTTAGGAGTAAACTGATACAGTATGGATTTTACACTACAATCTTTAGCGAATAGCAATTCAGAAAAGCCAAAGCCGCCTCAGAACGTAGAGGATCAGCGTCACCACGACATGATGCAGGCGATTGCCCCTTACGCTAAACCAGTACAACAAAAGAATTTAACGCCTGTCTACGTGGATTATAAAACACGTGAGACTACGATGGTGTTAGTCTTATGTCCAGAGTGGTCACCGTATATGCCTCCGTTCTCTCTTGCTAGACTGTCAGGGATTGCTAAAGCATCGGGTTACGAAACTACAATCATTGACTTGAACGCAATAGCATATCAATCATATAAAAATGATTGGTTACCGAACGAGAAACTTCCGTTTAGACTGTGGGATCCTTCGTCATCATGGCATTGGTTACCCTCATCATACTACCAAGACATTCATCCTATACTTAAGCCTTTACTAGACGAACAAATTGAAAACATACTTGAGATGAAACCAGGTGTTGTTGGATTCTCTCTGTATTATATCTCAGAAGAACCAAGCAAGTACATGATGCAAGAGATTAAACGCAGAGATCCAAGTATTAAGATATCAGTAGGCGGACCGAACGTACATAAGAGTTGGTTCGACATACAACCTTACTATGACTATGTTGTTATCGGTGAAGGTGAAAACAATTTACTTGTTATGCTTGAAGAGATTGAAGACGGCATCGAACATGACGGTCCACACATCTTAGATCAAGCGGAAGAAGAACGAATCAACATCAACAACTTACCTATGCCAGACTATGAGTCAATCGACTTTAGTTTATACGATGTACCTAATGGTGTCAACTCTGAGTTCTCTCGTGGTTGTACTGCTAAGTGTACATTCTGTGAAGAGACTCACTTCTGGAGATACAGACAAAGACAAGCAGTAGATTTGATTACTGAAGTAGAGTGGTTGTATTATAACAAAGGTACAGATGTTATTTGGTTTATCGATTCATTGATCAATGGTAATGTTAAAGAGTTAAGAGCATTTGCACTTGCATGTAAAGCCAAAGGACTTAAAGTTAAATGGACAGGCTATGCTCGTTGCGATAAACGCATGGACTTAGAATATCTACAAGACTTAGCAGACGGTGGTTGCATCATGTTTAATCTAGGTTGTGAGTCAGGCTCACAGAAAGTATTAGATGACATGCACAAAGGCGTGACAGTAGAAGCAATGGAACAGAACTTCATTGACTGTAAGAAAGTAGGCATCTGGTGTGCAACCAACTGGATCGTAGGCTTCCCAACAGAAGACTACCAAGACTATTCAGACACTATGACATTTATGTGGCGTAACAAAGACAACAACATGAACAATGCAGGACTCGGTGTTGGTTATGGACTAGGCCCTGAAACGATTGTTGGACAGAATCCACATGCATACAATATCTCTTGGCACAAATATCAAGGACATTGGATATCACAAGACTTTAAGATGGGCGGAACTCATGTAATGATGAGAGTTAAACTCATTCATATGTTCTTAGACTTTTTCGAAGGCATGACAGAAGTACCTGTTACTTATCCTGTCAGAGACAACCTAAAGAAAACTCACTACAAGATTAAATTAGACAATCCCAAAGTAGGATTGACTAGAATTATGCCTTTCGAAGAGTTCGACTACAATATTATACAAGATAACATCTTAGACAAGAATGGCAACTACAATACATTTGCAAACTCTCTCGTAAATGAAATATGGCCTTTCTTAAGAAATCTTTGGAGAGCAAGAGGCGGTTACACAGCAGAGATAAACTTCAATCCAGAAATTGATTTAAAAGAATTTGGTGAGCAGTATGGCCCGGGAATGTTTAATGCTGTATTCAAATTTAGAATCAATAAGAAAGGCAAATGGAAAGCAAACTTTAAAATGGAGTTTGATCAAATAGATAATCCATATGATGATAGAGATACACCAGAGAATGGAGGCCGTAAAGGTGCGTTCTATGCACAAGACTATTCACGCATACAAGCAAACACTGCTAAACGTGCAAGAAAGTTAGCAAAAGCAGACTGGGACGTTAATGAAGGTAGATCAGGACAAGACTTTACTGACTTGTTACGTGAAGAAGAAGAATTAAATGCTTCTGTAGATTTCTCATTCAAGCATCACTATAAGGGCGAAGGCGACTGGTCAGAGACAGAACAGTATGTTGTAACACTTGCAGAAAAAGCAGAACGAAGAGACAACACAAAAGATTTAGACTTGCCAGAGAAAGCAGAAATGACTCAAGCAATATCATTAGATTCTATTATCAAAAAGAAACCACAGGTTGGTAAGCCAGAACTAGAGCCTAAGTTAATATCACGTAAACTAGACCCAAAACTATTACCATGAACCCGATTGAACAGTTAGAGCAACAGATTGCTGAATACTATGGCGCACCTTATGCAGTAGCAGTTGATTGCTGTACACATGGCATAGAACTTTGTTTACGATTGCATGATGAAGGCGACCCTGACTTCCCATATCAATTTACATGTCCACCACATACATACTTGTCTGTACCAATGACATTTGAAAAGTTAAATTTAGATTGGCATTTTGTTGACAATGAGTGGGAAAAGTATTATACTATAGGGAACACGAATATAATTGATGCGGCAGTCTTGTGGGAACAAAACTCATACATACCCTCATCATTGATGTGTATTAGTTTTCAATTAAAGAAACACTTAAGTTTAGGTAAAGGCGGCATGATCTTATTAGATAATGCAGAAGATGCAGACATACTTAGACAAATACGATATGATGGTAGACCTGATTTAGATCGTCCATGGGCAGATCAAAAGATTGAACTCTTTGGTTATCATTATCAGATGACATATGAAACAGCACAACTAGGATTAGAAAAATTTGATGACGCAGTACAGAGAACTCCAAGACATTGGACATACAAAGATTATCCCAATCTATCTAAATACGAAATATTTCAAAAGGGAGTGTTACACTAATGGCTGAATTTCTCAGACAACACATAGGACTTATGTGGGCAGATGATTATAAATTTCTTCCCTTTACAGAGAAAAAAATAGATCAATTTCAATTGGCTCAGTATGTCGAACAAGGCTACAAATATAATAAGAGTTTTAATTGTCAAATATATGAAAACTCAACAATGCCACATTGGACTAAGGCATTGTCTGGAATCTTTGGACTCTTCCAACAAGAGTTTTCTTTCTTTAAAGTTACCACACTAGATGTTCAACCGCCTACAGTATTAAGTACACGTACATATTGTAAGAAGTATGAGTCAGCAAAGACAGACGTTTTTCATTCTATCTTAATGCTTGAACATTGGAAGCCTGGTCAATACTTAGAAATAGATGGCGAAGCAATTGTAAACTGGCAACAGGGAGACTGGTATCAATGGCAGTCAGATAAAACATTTGCATATTCTAATGTAGGAACAGAGCCATGGTACTGTTGTAAAGTTATTGGTACAACTACATACACAGGTCAGTTACAAGAGTTGTTCCCATTTAATATTCCAAAGATACATGACAGTGGCACAGCATCACACCCATTGATTCAATTAACTATTTTACCAATCATTAATCCAGATAATGATCCTGCTATAAAATCATTTGTGTATATGCACAATGGACCAATAGAACAATTGAAACTAATAGATCATAGTGTAGATACTGTTAACGAACTTAACACTGATGGATTACATTTTTATATGTTTGAACCGTTATGTGAATACTATTGGAACGGTAAAGTTTATGCAGAGTCAATAAACAATGATCAGCAAGTTCACACGCAAGGTTACTACTCGGAATTCGCACACCCTACTAGATATGAAGACTTGAGAGCAGAAGAATTAGATTCTATACTAGAATATAAGAGACGCAATAACATCAATGATGGTGTGATAACTGTTCACACAGGGGAACACAGGATTGCAGAGACGATGCCTTACTATACACCAGAATTAAATCTTATATGTGATGATTTGTATGTAAGGACACAGGGTGCAATTGAAAATTTAGAAATCAACACTGACTTTGAATTTACAAAACATTTTATGTCACTTAATTGGAGATACACAAAACATCGTCAATTAGTTGCTAACTTCTTAGCAGGAGAAAATGGACATTTAAGTTGGTACTTTAAAAGCACATTCGATATGTTAGGTGATGATTTGTATTTTGATTTAAGTGCATGGGAAACAGAATATCCTGCACTGTGGAAACAATTAGAAGTTAATAATCAAAACGTACAAATGAATGCACCTTATGTTGTTGATAAACCTGCTAACGATGCAAAAGATGTTTTAATTGCACATGCGGTAGACTTTTGGCCAGGCGTTGAAGGCTATGGTAAAGGCGAAACACCTTCACTTCGTAACCCACAGAAAAGAACACTACAAGATTTTTACAGAGACATATTTGTTGACATCGTAACTGAAACACGATTTGCTCAACCACATGGAAACTTTAGTGAGAAACTATTACAACCTGTACAGTATATGAAGCCATTTATATTACTTGCACCACCTCGTACACTAGAATACTTTAAATCATTTGGTTACAAAACATTTGATCAGTTCTGGGACGAAGGGTATGACTTAGAAGAAGATCATGGTATACGTATGGCAAGAGTCTTTACTATTATACAAGAACTATTAGCCAAACCGATTGAAGAACTACGTGAGGTTTATAAAGAAATGATGCCTATAATAGAGCATAATAGCAAACTCTTTAAAGAGAATCATGCAAAGCCAAACTATAGACATACAACAGCATAACGGAGAAAAAATGAAAGAGAAGATATTATTAATCGCAGGGTGCAGTCATTCTGCCGGTTCCGAAATTGACGGGAAAGAAGATTCTGCGGCAAATAGAAAGAATTCGTTTGGTGGACTTATAGCAAAAAACTTAAAGAGAAGGCCTATCAATGTATCACATGTAGGCGCAACTAATTCTGGTATTGCAAGACAAGTTATTAATTGGTTTGAAAAAGAATATAACCCTGCAACAATGAATGTAAATGTACTTGTTAGTTGGACAGAAGCAACTAGATTAGAAGTACCAAGTGAACGTCAACGAGATTATAGAACAGCATCTACACACACTGATTGGTATGACGAAAGTGCTGATGATTACTTCAAAGTTATTATAGGCTGGGACGGTGGTGATGAAGAAGAACTTAGAAACACACCCTTGCTTCATAAGTTTATGGTAGAGCAACAACCTTATTTAGAAACGTATTCATATAATCTTATTCTACAAATACAATACTTTTTACAATCTAAAAAGGTTGATTACATGATGTGTAACACTATGCCTTTCTTCTTAGATAATCTTAATGCTATTAAAAATATTATCCCACTTGTTGACGAAAATAAATACTATCAGTTAAACAACAAAGACGAAGCGTTTTTTCACAAGTATAGAGAACTCGGTTATAAAAATCCCAAAGCCAAATATTGGCATCATGGGAAAGAACCTCATCAGTTATATGCAGATGAATTATTAGCATTCAATAAGGTAAACAAATGTTTAAAAAAATAGTAAATAAAATTAAATCAGTTTTCAAAAAGATAAGTGATTTTCTTAAAACGCCATATATCAAATACAAACGTGAGAAAGAATACAAGAAACGTTTAGCCGAACTTAAGAAAAGAGATCCATTCATTTACAAATGAGTGAAAAATTAGTCAAGGCACTCTATGAAGGGGTAGTCACAATTGTTTTTGAAAAGATTGACACAAAAGAAATCAGAATTATGCCCTGCACCCTTAACAAAGATTTTCACAAGCAAACAATTGAGATTAAAAATTTAAGTGCGATGGACACTATAGTATGTTATGCTTTAGACAAACTAGCATGGCGTGATGTTCGTATTAACACAATCAAAGATTGGTACGAAGGATATCCTAAAGAAATATGAGAAAATATATAGGTATAAGTTGTGGTTTCCATGACGCAGGTGTATCTGTTATTGATGGCGAAGGTGAAATACTTTTTGCTGGACACAGTGAACGATACAGTAAACAAAAACATGACAAAGACTTGTGTCCTGAAATCATAGAGGAAGCACTTTCGCATGTAGAGAGAAACGAACTAGTAACATTTCATTACTACGAACGTCCCTGGATTAAAGCATGGCGACAGTTTAGAGCAGGACAGCCTCTAGGACCTTTTAGTTTTCATACTATCTTGGGTAAAGACATCTATGAAAGATTACTTGATGTCGTAACTAGTTCATGGCGTTGGGCATTTAATGACGGCTATATACCTAATGTAATAAACACTCATCCACATCACAAATGTCATGCGGCGGCAAGTTTTCAAACATCGCCTTATGATGAAGCAACTGTAGTTGTGATTGACGCAATCGGTGAATCTGATTGTGCAACTATATGGAAAGCACACTACAACAAAAAAGGTGTAGCAAAGTATAAGAAACTTTGGACACTTAAGTATCCTAACTCTATTGGATTATACTATAGTGCAATGACAGCAAGATTAGGCTTACGTCCACTTGATGAAGAATATATCTTAATGGGCATGGCGGCTTATGGTGAGCCTAAGTATGTTAAAGACTTAGAAGATAAGTTTGGCGCACATACAGATTCATTACTCTTTAAAGAAAATACACACATTGGTATCGATGATTCATTCTTAGAAGGCGCAGACGAGTTCGACATAGCCGCATCAGCACAAGCATATGTAGAACAACTTATTAAGATAGTAATGAGCAAAGCAAAGAAACTAGGCAAAAGTGATAACTTAGTCTATGGTGGTGGCGTTGCACTTAACTGTTCAGCAAATAGATTCTTAGGTGATTACTTTGAGAACATTTGGCTTATGCCTAACCCTGGTGATGCTGGTAACTCATTAGGAGCCGCGGCACTAGGCTACGGTCGCAAATTAAATTGGAAGACAGCATTCTTAGGTACAGACATCGTAGGAGTTTATCCGATTGCTGAAACTATTAAAGCATTAAAGAAAGATAAGATCGTAGGCATCGCCTCTGGTCGTGCTGAGTTCGGTCCTAGAGCATTAGGCACTAGATCATTACTAGCAGATCCAAGAGGGCCAAAGATAAAATCAGAAGTGAACAAGATTAAAAAGAGACAACAGTTCAGACCTTTTGCTCCTATGATACTAGAAGAACTTGTAGACGAATACTTTGACATGCCCAAGAATTGGAACAATTCTCCTTATATGCAAGTTACTGCTCCATGTAAATACCCTAAGAAGTTCCCTGCTATTGTACACAAAGACGGTACAAGCAGAGTACAAACAGTACCTAATGATGGTTCAGGCATCAGAAGACTGTTAGAAGCATGGCACGAAAAAACAGGTTGCCCAATCTTGTTAAACACCTCATTGAATGTACGAGGTGAGCCAATGGTTAACGATAGATCAGACGCAGATCGATTCGAAAAACTTTATGGCGTCCGCGTCATTTCATAAGTAGTAGTATGCTTAGAGACGTATTTTACTTCGGTGAAAAACCGAATGTTCACCCTAGAGAACGACACGCAAAAGACCTTGATGATGCCCGTCAACAAGCGACTACCTATCACTTTTGGATAATCAATGAGTTCTGCGACTATTCAACATTCGAATGGGATTTTGATTTTGATTTCTTACCAGATGAAGATGTCTGGGCTGAAGATCATAACAACATCTGGCCTAGTCAACATCAAAAAGACTCAGGCACATGGTTGTGTCCTAAAGAAGAAAATCAAATAAGAATTTATCGATCAGATGTTACTCCAGTTACACGAATATCTGAGCCTAATAGTTGTTGGAGTTTCTTAGATAAAGTAGACAAAGATAAATTTGATTTCTCATGGCATCCTGATCCAACAGAGCCTCCATACATTTATAAGTGGGGAAGTAAGTTCGCAAGTGCAGATCAGAAACCAGTATTAGAGTATCATACGCCAGGCAACGTAGGTCATGTTAAGCACATGGATACAGCAGTTGAACTCTTACCAATCAATGAGAACTGGAGACACAAAGAACAAATTAAAGAAGGTACATTCGACTTTACATGGAGACCGCCCGTACTAGATACAGAACCATTCATTTATGCATGGGGTAGTAAGTGGGCAGATGTACAACAAGTATCAGTACTAGAATATCATGTGCCAGGTAATAACGGCACAGTCAAATACATGGATGGAGATGTTGAACTTGAAGCAGACATGTCTAAGTGGGAAATCGTAGAAGAAGTAGAACTAGATTCATTTGACTTTACATGGAGACCTGATCCATTAGAAACTGAACCGTTTATATATGTGTTTGGAAATCATTTGTACGAAGGCGCAATCATGCCTACACTCAAATATACTGTAGAAGGTGCGACTGACATCAAATACATCGATGAATATAAACCTAAACTCATACAAAACCCTGATCTCTTTGAACACTATGAAGAAACTGACAGAAGCCAATTTGACTATTCATGGAGACCTAATCCAACAGCACCTGCATATAGATACGCATGGGGTAACCAATGGAATGACCCACAAGATAAAGTAAGTGTTGCTTACATTGTAGAAGGTGCAACTGAATATGAATACATGGAAGAACGTACTGTTCGTCTAAAGCATTTTGACAATTGGAATATTCCAGACAATTTAGATATAACTGATTTTGATTTTAGTTGGGAACCTAGTCCTAATGAACCTGCAATGATACATGAATTTGCTACGCAATGGCAAAAGACAGGTGGTCCGACATATACTGTCGCAGGAGCAACTGAAGTCAAGTATGAAGATGTAACAAAAGCAAAAGCCCTAGCATTTAGTGATGCTAAATGGGAGATACCTAGTAACATTGATGTGACTGATTTCGATTTTTCATGGCATCCAGATGCAACTGAACCTGTGCCTTATGTTTATCAGTTCCCTACTCAATGGGCAAGAACAGGCGGCCCTGTATATCGTTTAGAAGGTGCAAAAGAAGTAAAGTATGTTGACTCACAACAAGCAAAAGCATTACCGTGTAGAGACAACTGGGAATATGATCCTAAAGTAATTGATGAAGATTCATTTGACTTCTCGTGGCACCCATATGCAGAAGACGAGCCATTCATTTATCAATTTGGTACTCAACATCAAAAGACTGGAGGACCCAAGTATGTCACTCCTGGTGTTCATGGTGGTAGTGCAGTATACTATATTGATACGAGAATTCTAGCATCAAAAAGATTACCTAATAAAAATATCTTTACAGTACTCAATGATTATATTGTTGAAGACTTTGATTACTCGTGGCATCCAGATGACACAGCAGAGCCATTTATCTATCAGTTTGGTAATCAATACTATCCTGCTGAAGAGATGCCTACTATTCAATTTAGAGTTATTGGAGCAGACACAGTAAGTTATGTTGACAAAGTAGTTGCTAAACTAGGACAGGATAAGTCAAACTGGGAGATACCAGAGAACATAGACGTAAGTGAATTCGACTTTAGTTGGAAGCCTGATCCAGGTGCCCCACCAATGATACATGAGTTTGGTACTCAATGGCAAAAGACAGGTGGCCCTAAATACTTAGTTGAAGGCGCAACAGAAGTTAATTACGTAGATCATTCTAAAGCACGAGCATTGCCAAACAAAAGTGATAAGTGGACTGTACCAAGCAACATAGATGCTGAAGCATTTGACTTCTCTTGGCACCCTGATGCAACAAGTCCTGCTTACATTTATAACTTTGCCACTCAGTGGGCTTTAGGTGGCGGCCCTATCTATACAGTTGATGGTGCAGAAGAAACAAAATTCATTGATGATCAAACTGCAAAAGCAGTCACTGATAAATCTAATTGGAAATACGATCCTAAACTAATCGATGAAGATGAGTTTGATTTCTCATGGCATCCTTATGTAGAAGATCAACCATATATATACAAGTTTGCTACACAACATCAGAAGACAGGCGGTCCAGTATACATGACACCCGGTGTGCATGAAGGGTCTCCGATCAAGTATGTTGATGCAAGAATCTTAAAAGCAAAACGTTTACCTAATCCTAATGTCTTTACTGTGTTGGGTGATGTAAAAATCAAAGACTTTGATTACTCATGGCACCCTGATGATTCATCAGAGCCTTTTATCTATCAGTTCGGTAATCAACATTACCCTGCTGAAGAAATGCCAACTGTACAATACAGAGTTATTGGTGCAGAAAACAATGATATCAGTTATGTATCTGATATCATTGCAACATTAGATACTGATAAGTCTAAATGGGAAATACCTAAGAACATTGATTGTGCAGGGTTTGATTTTAGTTGGGTGCCACATCCAGGCGACCCAGACATGATACATGAGTTCGGTACACAACATCAAAAGACTGGTGGCCCTAGATACATTGTTAAAGATGCAACTGAAGTTAAGTACGAAGAACAAATGACAGTAACAGCATTGCCAACAAATACAGATATAAGAAGCAAGTGGTCTGTGCCAGAAAATATTAGCATCGAAGGCTTCGACTTCTCATGGCATCCAGATGCGACTGAGCCTGTAGCATATATCTATCAGTTCGGTACGCAATGGGCACTTACAGGCGGTCCTAAGTACACAGAAGACGGTGCAGAAGAAGTCAAGTACATGGAAGAGCAAACTGCAAAAGCATTGCCTTGTAGAGACAACTGGGAGTTTGACAAGTTACTTATAGACGTAGACGCATTCGACTTCTCATGGCACCCATACATAGAAGACAGACCTTATATCTATCAATTTGGTACGCAATGGCAAAAGACAGGCGGCCCTAGATATGTAGCACCAGGCGCAGATGAAGAGTCACCAATTAAATATATTGACCCTCGTATTTTAAAAGCAAAACGATTAGCAAAGCCTAAGTTGTTTACTATTCTTAATGATTATAAAATAAAAGATTTTGATTATAGTTGGCATCCAGATGAAACAGCAGAGCCGTTCATTTATCAATTTGGTAATCAATTCTATCCAGCAGAAGAAATGCCTACGATTCAATTTAGAGTTATTGGTGCAGAGAATGATGCAATTGCATATGTGTCTGACATCGTTGCTACTCTAGGTAAAGATAAAAGAAACTGGAAAGTACCTACATTCTTAGATGTTGAGAACTTTGACTTCTCATGGAAGCCTAATCCAAACGAACCTGCTATGATACATGAGTTCGGCACACAACATCAAAAGACAGGCGGCCCTAAGTATCATGTAGAGGGTGCAACAGAAGTTAAGCATGAAGACTATGCTAAAGCAGTAGCATTACCTAACATGAGAAACTGGGAAGTTCCCACTTACATTGACCAAGAGACATTCGATTTCTCATGGCATCCAGATGCAAATAGTCCTCCATACATTTATAGATTCCCTACTCAGTGGGCATTAAGTGGCGGCCCTGTTTACAAATGTGAGAAAGCAACTGAAGTTAAGTATATAGAAGAACAGACTGCAAAAGCATTACCAAACAAAGAGCATTGGGTATACGATCCTAACTTAGTAGATGAAGATGACTTTGATTACTCATGGCATCCTTACATTGAAGACGATCCGTTTATCTATCAGTTTGGTACACAGCATCAAAAGACAGGCGGTCACAAATACGTTGGTCCCGGTGTAGAAGAAGATACTGCAACAAAATATATTGACCCTCGTATCTTAAAGTCAAAGAGATTGCCTAATCCAAACTCAACATGTTGGAAAACATTAAACATGTACGAGATAAAAGATTTTGATTACTCATGGCACCATGATGAAACTGAAGATCCATTCAAGTATCAATTCGGTAACAAGTATTATCCAGCAGAGGAAATGCCTACGATAGAATACACTGTGCCTGGTGGAACCGAAGTAAAATACATTAATGACGTTGTTGCAGAGTTAGAACAAAACAAAGACGGTTGGGAAATACCTGATGATGTTGACGTAACACATTTTGACTTCTCGTGGAAGCCTTCTCCATTAGAAAACGTGCCTTACATTTATCAGTTCGGTACGCAATGGCAGAAGACAGGTGGTCCCAAGTACGTAGTGACTGGCGCAACTGAAATGAAATACATTGATGTTACTAAAGCACGTAAACTTCCTAACAAAAAGAACTGGGATATACCTACTAATGTGACTACAGAGGGTTTTGACTTCTCATGGCATCCAGATGATCTTTCAGGTCCTTATATCTATCAGTTCGGCACACAGTGGGCAATGACAGGCGGCCCAAGATACGTTGTTAAAGGCGGAATCGAAGTTAAGTATGTAGAATCACCTCTTGCTACTATTTTGCCAAGCAAAGAAAACTGGGAATACGATCCTAAGTTAATAGATGAAGATAGTTTCGACTTCTCTTGGCATCCATATGCAGAAGATGATCCTTTCATCTATCAGTTTGGAACACAGCATCAAAAAACTGGTGGCCCTAAATATGTAGTTGAAGGCGCAACAAAAATTAAGTATGTTGACCCTCGTGTATTAAAAGCAAAACGATTGCCTAACAAAAAAGAATGGACTATCCCTTCTAATGTAGATGTGTCTACGTTTGACTTCTCTTGGCATCCAGATGAATTAGCACCTGCTGTAATTTATCAGTTTGGAACACTTGAAGATGATAAAGCAGGACCAATGTATCAGACTATCGACAACAATGGTGAATTTGTACACTTAGAACGTATTGAAAGAGAAATAGAAGAAGTAGTTGAAGAAGCAGTTGTTAACTATCCTAGATATTATATTGAAACAACACTTGAAGATTTAGTTGATCAACACAAAGACGAAATGTTTTGGGCATTGACAAAAGGACTTGAGTATGAGGACTTTGACTTTACATGGAAGCCTTCAATAGAACAAGTAAAATATGTTCATGCATGGGGTAGTTCATCATCAACTGCAACACAAACATACTTTATCAATGGCAAGATGTGGCATCAAGGCAACAGAGATATCAACTGGGTAGAAGATTTAGAACTAGACGATAAGACTCTTGCTAAGATGTTTGAAAAGCCAGACATGTTCTATGTTGATCGTGGTAATAAAGAATCTAAAGAAAGATTTGAAGTTATACAGAAACGTTACCCTAACATACAAAAGACACGATATCTAAATTCATGGGCAGACACAATCAAACGTGCTACTAACAGATCAACAACAGAATTGCTTTGGGTACTTAACTCTGAATTAGATTATGCAGAGTTCGACTTTGAATATTATCCTAACCCATGGCAAATGAAAATGGTTTCAATCTTTGGTACTCAGTGGTCTCATTGGGGAACAACTTACTTGGTCAACAGAGAATCATTTGTTGAAGATACAAAGTTTATCAAAGTAGTAGAGCATTTAAACAACCTAAACTTTGTCAAACATATTCGTGCTAAAGCAACTGAATGTGTTTATGACGTAGTTGTTGTAGACCACGGCAATAAAGAAACAGAAGGCGTTGTTAATCAACTACAAGAGAAAGCACCAAGACAACGAGTCTCAACAGTTAAACATGATACTGATTACTTTGTAACACTAAAAAACATTGTAGCCAAACTACCAACACGCAAGGAGCACTACGTATGGATCGCATCATCTATTTGTGATTACAGCGACTTTGACTTATCCTACATATGCGATCCGTTTGCACGTGATCAGTTGCATGTTTTTCCAAGCAGTAAACAAAAGTTCGGAGATACATTCTTTATAGATGTAAACAAGACCCGTGAAATCATTGATGATATGGAGTCGTTAGAGGACTACGAAAAAATTAACTACAATCAAACATTGCGTACACAGCGCCTCAGTCCTCCTGTATTCATTACTAAAGGAGATTCTCATACTGAGACAGTCAAGCAAGTAGATAATTTTCCTTATGCAGTATTAGTATCTGAAACAGATAAAGACATAGAAGTAGTTGAAGAAGAACCTATGTCATTGTGGTCTGCTGAGTCTAAAAACATTATTGTACAATCAACAGGCGGAACTAGAATCATTGTTCCAACTGAAGTTAAAGATCAAGTACAAAGAGAACTATACGAATACCCATATATTAAGAATGCAAATCGTCTTGCACTATCGAAGCCGATGGATATTGTTTTCTTGTCGAACGGAGAGACTGGCGCAGAGGAAAATTGGGAGCATCTGCAACGCATTACAAAGAACATACCAAACAGAGTAGTAAGAGTAGATGGTGTTGATGGTCGTGTACAAGCATATCACGCATCAGCAGAAGCAAGTGAAACACCATGGGCGTTTACTGTATTTGCTAAACTAAAAGTCTCTCCTAAGTTTGACTTTAACTGGCAACCAGATAGAATGCAACAACCTAAACATTATATCTTTGAAGCAAAGAATCCAGTTAACGGTTTAATCTATGGTCACCAAGCAATGATTGCTTATAACAAAAAGTTAACACTTGATAACTATGGTTATGGCTTAGACTTCACACTAGATGATGAACATGCAAGTGTTCCTTTACTCTCTGGTATTGCTCAGTACAACACAGATGAATTCTCTACATGGCGTACAGCATTCAGAGAAGTGATTAAACTTCTATGTGATGATACAGAGATAAGCAAGACTCGTTTAGATACATGGTTAAATGAAGCAGACCCTAAACAGCCATTCTTCCAAGAATCTATTAAAGGTGCAATCTGTGGAGAAGAATACTTTGATGAAGTTGATGGTGACTTTGAGAAGTTACGATTGAGTTATGAATGGGAATGGCTTAAAGAGAGATACGAAGAAGTTTCTTATTAATAACGTGTCTCCTGCCATTGTTCCCACATCTTAGTAATAGCAGTTTGGAATTTAGGATCGTTCCACATTTGTCTGAAAGGCGATGGCTTACCACCCACTGTAGAGTCATATAGATCATTAAAATCTAATGGCTTATCTTGTGCGTCAGCAATCTGAGTTGGTGCCCAATAACCTGGGTGATAATATTCTTCATCGTTGCCATAAGAAGAATCTTCGTTTGTAAAATGTATTTGAATTTTATGTATTCGTTTTTCTTCTCCAGGTCCCTCGTCTCCGCCAAATTCGGCAGAGCCGCCGTATTGCATATCAAATATAGTGAACGGTTTTGCGAAATTTATTATTGCTAGAGGGCCCTCATTGTCATAATCATCAAAAAAATTCTCTGCCTGAGTTGTAGCAGTACACCACTGCGTTCCTTGTCCTAAATAACAAGCGGCGTCCTGATCTTCTGGCCAACGAACTATCGCATTTTCACTCTGATATATTATCTGAGATTTGCCCTTAGGCATTGTTTCTTCTTTGCCATATTTTTCTTTAAGGGTTTGTACGTTGTCAACAAATTCTTTTGGATTGCTATATCTTCTAATATCTCTGTATTCTTCTGGAATTCTTGCTTTAAGTTTTTGAAAATCATACAAAGATTGTCTAAGAGTAGATTCACCATCTTCTATTTTTGGAAAGTTTCTACCGTTTATAAACCAATTAACAAGTTGAAGTGTGTATTGTTTGTTTTGAGTAGGGTCGAATGATTCTAATATATCAATTACGTCAGTTATTATCTCTTTCTCAAGTTTCTTTGATCCTTCTTTCCATGCATGTTCAACTGTATTTTTCCAACCAGAGTCTCGTGGATCTTGTTTCATTTTCTTAACAGCAAACTCATGTACATAACTAATAAGTTTCAGTGCGGCCAGAGATTGAAACTCCATTAATCCAGGCCTGCTGTGAGTCATGTTTATAGCATTGAAAAATTTAGTAGGTTTTTTAAAGGTATAATGTGTTTCTGCTCCATAATCATTGCCTCGATAAAATATATAATACGGTTCACTCTTCATTGAATCCATGTTATGTGCATTATGAACGGCTTGTTTTAGACTGCCAAGAACTGATGGTAATTTCAAAGCATCAATTATTTTGCTACCCATAGCCTTAACTGTGGCTTGTGTATTGTATTCAACTATGAATTCGTAATGTCTCACTCATCAACACCGTCATCATAAGGTCTTCCATAATACTTTTCATGTTGCTCGTCCCAATCGTCTGGACGATATTCTTCTGCAACTTCTCTAATCATATCTTGCAAAGAACCCTCACCCTGATATTTCCATGCTTTACTCAGAGCAGTCTCGCCATCTTCTGGTGTCGATAGTTCTGAACTAGGAATTACTATATCTTCTTCGTTTGTCATTGCCTCAATTTCAAAGATACCTTTTACATCTGAATCAGGTACTGCAAACATTTGTAGTTTTGATGCAGTGAGTGATTCTTGGTCTTCGTTCTCAGGCCCTTGTAATTCAATATCATAATCATAGAGTAAACCAGTATAACCATCCATATACTCCGAACCGGCCCAATCACCTATAGTAAGATCCTCTAGGGCTAATTGCATGGCCTTGCCTTCTACTTCTTTATTTGATCTGATATCATCGATAAGCCATTGGGTGAATTCGTCTTCCATATTTTCTTTGACATACTCTCGTACCCAGTCCATATACTCATGTCCGTCTTCTATTCTGTTTTCGTATTCTTCTGGGTAGTTATGTCTAAAATCGTTTTTGTATCTATCAATTGCTTCTGATGTTGGACCACCGTTTGAATCAATAAATTCTTCTATTTCGTTTTCATCTTCTTTGCGGTCAGTAACTAGTTCGTCTATTAAATCTTCATCATAGTCTTCTAATTTATTATCTTTAATCCATTTTACGAAGCCTTTCTGAATATCATCTAACACCCAGTCACCATGTTCTATTCTAATTTGATTTACAATATCGTCCCAAGACTCTTGGCTAGGGTCATACGGTTCATACTCTGGCTCACCGTAAAATCTGATAGGTTCTGCAAGTTGAATTACAATCAACGCACCTCTGTCATTGTAGTGCTTAAACATGTTATTAGATTGCGTTGCGGCTGTACACCATTGAGTGCCTTGTCCTAAATGACATGCGGCGGCTTGATCTTTAGCCCAACGAGCAGTTACCCCATCTTTATTGTATATTATTACAGACTCACCCTTAGGAAGATCATCTGGTTTGCCGAATTCCTGTCTCATTTTCTGAACTGATGACATAAAGGTTCCGGCATCAGGATAACTAGCAATATCTCTAGGATTGAAGGGTTGATCTTCGTTGCCACGATAGAGAATCTGCCTTGGTAGTCTTTCTTTCATTTTTTGAAAACTATACAGTGATTGTTTGAGTGTAGATATACCGTCTTCTATACTAGGAAATCCACCTTGTGGAGAAAGACTTTTAGCATTAAGAAACCATTTAACAATTTGCTGTGTGTACTGTTTGTTTGGAGTAGGGTCAAAAGATTCAAATTGCTGAAGTAGCCAATCAACTATTTCGTCTTTGTGTTCGTTATAGTCCTCTAGGGTAATGTTTTCAACATTATGAGAATTATCAATTGGATTGATTCTCGGTGTGTCCATTAGGTCTAACGCACCCATAGTATAATCATTTTCATACATGTTTGGCGGAAATGCTTTTCGCTGTACTATCGTAGGCAAGCCTATCTTGTCTAGTATCTTTTGCCCGTAATTACCTTTAGTAATCTGGGTTTTGTACTCCATAATGAATTCATAGTAACGCATCTAGTATTTATACAAAACTGGTTGCCCAAAAAGATTGTGTTAGACATGGATTTTGTGTATAATCAATGCTTGAGTATAAATAATATTATACACAGGAGAACTTATGAGCGATTTTGATAAAAACTTTTTAAGGAATATGAGCCCATTATTGGTATCTGCAATTGTTATGTTTGCAATGCTATTTGCATTACCCGCTAATGCTTTAGGGGATAATGAGAAAGACGCATTGAAAATAATTGCTGGCTCAGCCTTAATATATAATGCTACTAAAGACTCTGATATCAATCTATCTGTTGGAATTCATAATGGTTACAATCGTTATGGACATAATGGAAGAGTGTATCAAAACTATAGACACGGAAGAAGTATATCTGATGCACGTAGACGTAGAGAAAGTTCATGCAGATGGACAACTCTGAATACTAAGATATACGATAGATATGGTTACTTGAAAGAAGTACGCCGTACTAAAGTCTGTAGGTAGTTTATCGTTGTATGAAGTGAAGTAAAAGGCATTTTGGACGCCGGTTCGACTCCGGCCACCTCCACCAATAAACAGCAGAGGGGGTGTAAGGGATTCGACAGAGTGATTAGTAACAGAGCAGACAACGGGGTAGGCGATGACCTTAAATCAAGCAAACACTATAATTGACAACAATTATGAAATGGAAGATTACGCCTTAGCGGCCTAATCCCCCGAGGCTCAGGTAGCCTCGTCACCCAATACCCAGGAGGGGAAATTCGTTTCCCCTTCGCCTATTTTTGCCTATAGTAAGTCAGCGATAAATACTTATATGAACATACTTGAACTCGAACAATTTAAGATCGAAGACGCTATTAATTTCCATGATGAATATAATCCATGGTTATTTGATGGTGACAAACTAAAACCTACTATTAAAAGACAATTAGAAACTATA